>Ga0256842_1000159_pt1 | contig 58368 bp, 55 predicted proteins | sample 4559240metaG_FD_185973 | JGI IMG/M metagenome (GOLD analysis project Ga0256842, IMG submission 185973) | Hydrothermal vent microbial communities from Guaymas Basin, Mexico - 4559-240 | ecosystem: Environmental > Aquatic > Marine > Hydrothermal vents | place: Mexico: Guaymas Basin | collected... | reverse complement strand
CCTCCCAGTGGGAGGGGAGATTGCTTGATTTTCCAAAATATTGCTTAGCTTATCAGGGAATTTTGGTTTTTTATAATTCCAAGTGTTGAAAAATTGAAAGGAAGTATTAAAATTAAAAAGCGATTAGGGAGGAGTGCCCGAGTGGACGAAGGGGTGCGACTGGAAATCGCATGCACGGGGTAATCCCCCGTGCCGCGGGTTCGAATCCCGCCTCCTCCGCTTCAATATTTTCTGTTAATTATAAGATAGTCTATACCTTTTCGCTGCAGGGAATGCAATAAAATTTACCATTTTTTACTCTCACCCATTTAGAATACACAGCCTCCCCGCACCTTTCACACTTATAGGCCTCAAATGTACCTTTCTTTGGCGTTTCCTCAAAAGGTTCTACTTCACTTACTTCAAATACTTCTTCTAAAGGAAGACTAAGCACCTTATTCACGGCAGCTTCTGCCAGTTCCCTTTCCACATCCTGAGGAGGAATGCCCTGCTTACGCTTGGCAATAAAGGGAGAACTTTTTAAGGCATTAAGCACAAAATCTCCTTTCACTGCAACTCTTACTTTTTTCTTCCCTTTTCTGTCAATTAGAGTAAAAGCAAGTTTGCCATAACGAAGTTTTTTGCAATTGCCTTTTCCATAGGTGCATCCAGTTGCCATCATTACTCCATCAAGAAAACAGGCCATAGCGTGTCCTTCCGCAGTTTCTGCAAGAAGCATAAGCTCTTTGTCCTGAGAGCGAGAAACCCCAAGTTTTTTCATAGCAAGTACTCCAGCTCTTAAACCAAGCGGCATGGCAGGACAAAGATGTCCATGATAAAATACTGCACAATCAAACATTTCCTTAACTTCAGGCTCTTTTACTTCAATTTTCATCTTTCCCTCCTTTACTCTTTTAAAATTGATAAGATCTGTAAGTCTTTTTATCACTAATATAAATTTTTTCAATAAGTTTACTTGAATTTTTTAGTATTTGAAATAAAATATCAATTTACTACAAAACTTTTCAATCCTAATAAAGGAGGTACTTTATGGATGTAAAGGAGGTTACTCCTCTTGAAGCTCTGGAGATAGCAAAAGCTAAAAATCAGGGAAGCTACAAATACTCCTTAATCAGTAGGGGCAAGTCTTCTTTTAGAGGTGGGGTAGGGTAAAATTTCCTCAAGGAGTTTTAAAGTTTCTTCGGAGACTTTTACCTGTTTAAAAACTCTTAGTCCTGCCTCTTTTATGGCCTCTTTCCAGAAGGTATCTCTCTCAAAGTCCCTGCTCTCATAATCGTATTCATAATAAACTTCTTTTATTCCAGCAGAGGCTATAAGCTTAAGGCACACATAACAGGGGGCAAGGGTGCAATAAATACTTGCTCCCTCAACGGAAATGCCAAACTTTGCTGCCTGGGCAATGGCATTTGCCTCTGCATGTGAAGCACGGCAATAATTATACTTATCTATGTCAGGAATTCCTTTTTCTCTCCGAAAGCAGTAGCCAGGGCCTTTGTCTGTGCAGTGCCAAGCACCTGGCATAGGACCATTGTATCCTGTAGCAAGAATTCTTTTGTCCTTTACTATAACTGCTCCTGTAGGCCTGGAATTACAGCCTGATCTTAATGCCACTATTTTGGCAAGAAGCATAAAATATTCGTGCCAGTCTGGACGCTTCATTTTTAAATCTCCTTATTAATAAACCTCTTCATGTGTTTCTATATCAACCAGAACTACTCTATTTTCTTCTGCAAAAAAGAAAATTACTCTTAAATCATACATAAGTTAAACTAAAATTCCACAAATCTTTTAATTGGCCGCTTAATTTATGAGTTTTCAACTGTGGAGAAAATGGATTTTTTATAAATTCTTCTAATTTTCCCCCAAAAAATTTCTTCCAAACTTTTATTTTTTTATTTCTTTCTTAAAACTTCTTTTAAAAGAACTACTAAAAGCTACTTCAATCATTCATTCGTATATTATAACTCTTTTATGTTTGAAGAAAATTGTAGCCTGTTTTGTTTATATTCTTCCACACCTTTTAAATAATTTTGATAAAAAATTTCTCTTTTTTTCTTCAATTATATATTTTCTAACAAATTTTTTAGTTCTTCTTTATCAGCAAGCGGCAGTTTTTTAATATTTTCTATTAAAATATCGTAGCGTAACTCCATTTTTACTTTTATCCCTTTTATTTTTTATAGAAGGGAAACTTTTTACAAATTTCTCTTATTTTTTCTCTTATTTCTTTTCTCAACTTTTCGTTATCTGGATTTTCAAGCACATCACACATATAGTTTGCCACTTCTTCCACTTCCTTTTCCTTAAGTCCCCGTGTAGTAATAGCAGGGGTTCCGATTCTTATACCGCTTGTCACTCTGGGAGGCCTTGGATCAAAAGGAATGGCATTTTTATTCACTGTTACACCAGCTTCTTCAAGAAGCTTTTCTGCTTCTGCACCGGTGAGATTTTTTGAAGTAAGATCCACCAGAACAAGGTGATTGTCTGTTCCTCCGGAGACAAGACGGAAACCTCTTTCTTTAAAAACCCTTGCTACCACCTGAGCGTTTTTTACCACCTGTTGCTGATAGGTCTTAAATTCTGGTTCAAGTGCTTCTTTAAAGCACACAGCTTTCGCTGCAATTACATGCATAAGGGGGCCACCCTGGATGCCTGGAAATACAGTTTTGTTGATGACTTTAGCGTATTTCTCTTTTGCAAGAATAAACCCTCCCCTTGGGCCTCTCATAGTCTTATGAGTGGTGGAGGTGACAAAGTCTGCAAAAGGCACAGGAGAAGGGTGAATTCCTGCTGCAACAAGACCTGCAATATGAGCCATGTCAACCATTAAAAAGGCTCCCACCTCTTGAGCAATCTGATAAAAAGCCTCAAAGTCTATTGTTCTCGGATAGGCACTTGCTCCTGCTACTATAAGCTTTGGCCTGTGTTCGTGAGCAAGGGCCCTTACTTCTTCAAAATCAATAGTTTCTGTTTCTTTTGAAACTCCATAGTGGACTATTTTATAGAGCTTTCCTGAGAAGCTTACAGGAGCTCCGTGAGAAAGGTGCCCTCCATGAGAAAGATTCATGGAAAGAATCGTATCTCCTGGATTTAAAATAGCAAAATAAACCGCCATGTTTGCCTGGGTGCCAGAATGGGGTTGCACATTGGCATATTCTGCTCCAAAAAGCATCTTTAATCTCTCTACTGCCAGTTCTTCAGCCCTGTCCACAAATTCACATCCTCCGTAATATCTTGCCCTTGGATATCCTTCAGCATACTTGTTCATAAGAGCTGAGCCTTCTGCCTCCATGATTGCAGGAGAAGCCATATTTTCTGAGGCTATCATTTCAAGCTGATATTCCTGCCTGTCAACCTCCTGCTGAATAACTTCCCAGATTTCAGGGTCAACACTTTTTAAATAAGACATCTTCCCCTCCCCTTTTGGATAAGGTTTTCTGTAGATGTCATTTTACCAGAGAAAAAATTTTTTTAAAGCTCTTGTACTTTAAAAACGCCTTCTTTCTGTGCCTGATTAAATCTTTCCAAATTTTTATAGATGATAAAACTGAGCAAAGTGGTTCCACCAGTTAGAGCAAAAATCTTTTTGTTGGCGAAAAATACAGTAATAACAGTGCCTATTCCCAGCACCTTTGATAAAATGTCAAATCTGGATCCCCATTTAATCGGATCTCTTAAAACAAAAGGAATGGTAACAAGCTCTCTTAATACCTCCAGGGTGCGCTTAAAATTATTATAGTGAGACTTTCCATAAGGCCTATGCCTATCAATTACTTTTATTTCATATACTTCATCATTTTTAACCCGAAAAAGAGCTGGAATAAATCTATGGAATCCATGAGGAATTTGAAATCTTTTAGGGATCTCAGATTTGTATCCTTTTAAAGTACAACCATTATCATGTACTTTCAGTCCTGTAACCAAACTTATAACCCAATTTCCTATCCTGGAAGGCAGAATTCTCTGGAAAAAAGGTTCTTGTCTTTTTATTCTAAAACCTGTAACTACAGCATAACCTTCCTCCAATTTTTCTATCAACCTTTTGATGTACCGAGGATCGTTTTGTCCATCTCCATCCATTGAAATGATAAAATCTCCTCTGGCATAATAAAATCCTGCACTAAGTGCTGCTGCCTGGCCTCTATTTCTGTCCATATTAAGAACCCGGACACAGGGATCATTGTTTTTAATTTTTTTTAATACATCAAGAGACCTATCAGTGCTTCCATCGTTTACAAAAATAATTTCGTAAGAATAGCCCTTTTGCTCATAAAGTTCATTTAAAACCTGTTTACTCTCTTCATAAACTATTGGAATATTTTTTTCTTCATTATGCACGGGAATTACTAAAGAAATTTTAGGCTTTGCTTTCATTTTAACAATCTCACGGATAGATTAGTTTTTTCTAAGATAGCTTTAAATTTCAAGTTGTAAAGCCCCAAATTAGAACATTTTTATAATTTTAACATAAATACTAAAACAGGTGCTGTTTGAAAATTTAAAAAATTAAGTAAAATTAAAAATGGAAATTTTTTATCCAAGAAAATAATTTCAAGAAAAGAAACACGCTTGTGGACTGGTCTATTGTGAGTCAAAATTGCCCTAAAATTTCTGTTGAAAACATTTCTAAAACATTTGACAGGATAAAAGCTCTTAAATCTCTCAGCTTTTCTATAAAAAGAGGAGAATTATTTGCTTTATTAGGCCCTAATGGGGCTGGTAAAACCACTCTTATCAAAATCCTGGCAGGAATAATTCCTCCTGATAAAGGGAAGGTCCTTATTGATGGCAAAGATTTTTTCAAAGACATATCTAAGTTTAAAAAAGAAATAGGGGTTGTTCCTCAAACAATCAATTTGGAGCCAGAGCTAAACTTAGAAGAAAATCTTTTAATCCACGGCCTTATCTACAAAATGCCTTTTAACAAAATAAAAAAACAGATAAAAAAGGTGTTACTTTTCGTAGATTTATGGGAAAGAAGGAAACACAGGGTAAAAAACCTTTCGGGTGGAATGAAAAGAAGGCTTCTTATAGCAAGAGCGCTAATGCACGAGCCTTCTATTTTGCTTCTTGATGAGCCTACTGTAGGGCTTGATCCTCAAATAAGAAGAAGGCTCTGGGAACTTATAAAAAAAATTCAGCTTAAGGGAGCAACTATTCTGCTTACCACTCATTATATGGAAGAAGCAGAACAGCTTGCTGATAGAGTTGCTTTTATTCATAAAGGGAAACTCACTGTTATTGATACTCCTTCAAATCTTATAGCCACTTTGGGACAGTATGCTATAGATATTTATACAAAAGAAAAAAGGATAACTAAATACTTTCAGTCCCGAGAAAAGGCAGAAAAAGAGCTTTTACTCTACAGCAGGGAAAATACTCTGGTAACATTAAGAAGAATCACTTTAGAGGATGTATTTTTTAAATATATAAGGAGTGAGCTTTAGTGAAAGGATTTTTAGGAGTCTATTTAAGAGAACTTTTCCTTTTAAAAAACAGGGCTTTTAAATTTATACTCTCCTTATCTGTAAGTCCTTTGCTTTATATCCTTGCTTTTGGACTTGGGCTTGGTAAACACCTAACAATAAAAGGAATTCCTTATCTTCAATTCTTGATTCCAGGACTTATAGCTGGTACTACCATGATGCAGGCATTTTCTATAAATGTAGAAATCAATATCTCAAAATTTTATTTAAAAAGCTTTGAAGAATTTAAATGTGCACCTATTTCAGAAGTAGAATATTTGCTTGGAGAAGTAGCAACTGGCATTACAAGGGCTTTTACTGCAACTGCAATTATCTTAATACTTGCTTATTTAAGTGGCGTAAAACCCGTTATAAATTTTTCTTTTTTTGCTTTAATCTTTTTAAATACTTTTTTCTTTGCCTGCCTGGGAGTAATCAGTGCAATGCTTATAAAATCTCACGCTGATCAAACCCTTATAACAAATTTTATTATAACCCCTATGATGTTTTTAAGTGGAACTTTTTTTCCTGTGGAGAACCTGCCTCCTTTCTTAAAGGAACTTATTATGTATCTACCCCTAACTTTGGTAACAAAAGATTTAAGAAAAGTGGCTCTTGGAGGACAGACAGTTCCTGAAGATTTTTTTGTTTTAAGTTCTTTGTGTTTAATAATCTTTTTACTCGGGCTTAAAGCTGTAAAATACGGCAGAGATTAAACGCGACTAAGTTCTTCGGCAAGTCTTTGAAGTTCAAGCTTAAGTTCTGCCCTATCTCTTTTGGAAGTGGCCCCGAGTATAAGTAATTTTTCTTTCTCCTTAAGATAAGCCCAAAAAGTTTTGGGTTCACAAAAATAGACAGCAATAAGACCAATAATAATCGTTAAAAACCCTAAATATACTAAAGGCACACCAGGGTCTTTTTTTACCTGAAGCCCACTTGCGTACTTTTCTTTGATCTCCTTCATGGATATGGAAAAAGGAATATTCCCCAGGCGAAATTTTGTTGTTCTCCCCTGAATAAGAAAAGTTTCTTTGCTGGAACCTGTCTCAGCATCAAATACAGCTATTTTACAGGCTACAAAGCCTCTATGCGCCCTATACCCTTCAAGGACTATGGTATAACGATTCTCTATGAACAGAGGATTATTTGGAGCAAGAGTATAGGTACCTTTAATACCTTTTGTCTTTACCTCTATTACAAATTCTGGAATTACATCATAACTTGCCTGGTAAAAAGTAATGCCTTTATATGTAAAAGGGTGATTTACCCTTACAGTGGCATTTACTTTGTTTTTTTCATCTATAATAGTAATGTAAGAAATGTATTCTTTTGGTGTACCATCTGGATAGAGTTCAAGCTTAAACTTATTGAGTTTTACAGTAAAAGGCAAAAAAATAGGCTTGTCTCCCCTGAAAGGCATAACCTGATTGGAACTCCCACCCTCAAAAAGAAACATATTTCCTCTATAGCCCCAGATCCCTCCTATTATGCCTCCCAGGATAACAAGCACCAAAGAAAAATGGACAAAGTAAACTGATAAATAAGACCACCTACATTTATCTTTGATAAAAATTTTCTCTTCACCTTTTATAATTTTTTTAAAACCAAGAGAAAGAAGCTTGTTTTCAAGTTTTTCAAAATTTTCTTTTATCCTGAGAGTTTGTTTAAAAGGAAGATTGGCTAAATTTATTTTAACAGGGTCCTTTTTATAAAGTTTCCACGATACAGGAAATCTTTTTATAGAACAGAGAATTAGATTGGTAAGAAAGAGGAAAAGAGAAAAGATATACCACCAGGAATGATAGGTATCATTCAAACCGAAATATAAAATTAGTTTTCCAAAAGTTTCCCCATATTTCATTAAATAAACCTGAGGAGGAGCTCCCTGAGGAAGAAGGGTCCCCAAAGTGGAAAAGGCTGCAAGTACAAAAAAAAGCACTATCGCCAATTTTGCTGAAGACAAAAAATTTATAATCTTTTTCATTTTTACCTCCTCTCTTCTGAGTTCTCCTTATATTATCATTTCGCATACCTTTTTCAACTCATTTTATTGAAAAAACTCCCTTTTTAGAATATATTCCTCAAAAATGAAAAAACTTCCATTCATTTTAGTTGTTGTGTTATTTTTGTCTTCCTGTTCTTTTTTCCACCCCGTAAAGATTAAAAAAATTTCTCTTCCCGGAAAGTTTCCTTCGCATCCCGGAGCAAAGTTCAGCAAAACGGAACTTTGCAGGCCCTGGTGGGAAGAATTTGGAGATAGCAATTTAAATAATCTTATTTTACAGGCACTCAAAAATAATAAAGATCTTGAAATTTTATCTTTTAAAATAAAAGAATTAAATGCGCTTTCCAAAATTGAAAGATCTGCAAAACTTCCCCACCTTGACCTCAGTAGCACAGGTGAGCTTACCTGGTTCAATAAGACACCCCATTCAACTGGCCATGAACAAACTATAAAAAATCCTGAAGAGGCGTATACCCTGCAGCTTACCACTTCTTATGAGGTTGATCTCTGGAAAAAAATAACAAATTCTTATAAAAGCGCTTTATATAAAACCTTTTCTGCTGAGTGGAATAAAAAGGCCCTGGAAATAAGTATATCTGCTGAAGTGGCAAACTATTATTATAAAATTGCCTATCTTTCAAAAAAAATTTCTATCCTAAAAAATGAAATTAAATTACACAAAAAGTTTTTTAAAATAATGAAATCAAGATATAAAAAAGGACTCGTAGAACTTTCTTCTATAAAAGAGGCAAAAATAACTACACTTGAAAAAGAATATCTTCTGACCACTCTAAAAAAAGAGCTTTATACTACCAGAACCAAACTTGGTATTCTGCTTGGAACTTTTAAACTTCCCCACCTTGCTCCTCAATTACCCTCCAAACTTCCCCCAATTCCTTCTTATCTTCCTTCAGATTTATTAAAAAACCGTCCTGATATTATAGAAGTAGAATACGAAATAAAGGCTTTGAATTGCGAGTACCTCTCTCGTTTAGCTCAAAGATTTCCCAAAATATCACTTACAGGGGCCGGAGGTTCTAAAAGTACAGAACTTAAAGAGTTATTTTCAAGCTCAAATTTTTTGTGGAAGCTGGCATTTGAAACCGCTTTCCCTATTTTTAATTATGGTAAATTGAAAGCTATGGCAGAAGAAAAAAAGTGGGAAGTAAAAGAAGCTGCTGCCAAATATGCAAAAACTGTACTTAATGCCTTCTGGGAAGTGGAAGAAGCTTTAGCAAACGAAAAGCTGCTAAAAACAGCCCTTGCTTTAAAAAAGGAAAGTTTAAAACTCAGAAAAGAACTCTTAGATATTGCTCAAAAAAGATATGAAAAAGGATTGCTGGATCTAAACGAACTTTTAAAAAGAAAAATTTCTTTTCTACAAGCAAAAGAAGAATTGGTAGATGCAAGATATGCCCTGATAACAAATCGTATTTTTCTTTATAAAGCACTTGGAGGAGGGATACAAAAATGTCCAAAAGAGTTATGCAAGTAATAACAGCTCTTTTTATATTATTTTTCTCAGGAGTAATTGGATTTTATATTATACATACCCGTCCCAAAATAAAACCACAAAAGCCACCCAAACTTATTCCATTGGTAAGAGTAAAAAAGGTTCACTATGCTCCGTATAAAGTAATTCTGGAACTGGATGGCAGGGTAAGGGCATTGAAAAAAATTTCCATAGTGCCTCAGGTTTCTGGAAAAATTGTATATGTTTCCCCGCATTTAAGAGAAGGGGGGAGTTTTAAAAAAGGAGAGCTCCTTTTTAAAATAGAAGACAGAGATTATGTGCTTGCCCTTTGTTCTGCAGAAGCTCAGGTAAAAAAAATAGAAAGCGACTTAGAGACTTTACAGGCTAAAGCCCAGCAGGCAATTGAGGAATGGCATCTGGTAAGACATACTCCTCCCCCACCCCTGGTAAGCAAAGAACCTGAGATCCGGGCATTAAAAGCCCAGCTTGAAGCAGCAAAAGCACAGCTTGAAAAAGCAAAATTAAATCTTGCAAGAACCAAAATTTATGCTCCCTTTGATGGAAGGACATTAAAAAAATCCGTTGATATAGGACAATATGTGGCTCCTCCGCAGGTACTTGCAGAAATTTACTCTACCCGGGAAATGGAAGTCGTAAGCTATGCCTCACCGGAAGACTTAAAATGGATAAAACCTCAAGAAAAAGTAAATATAGTCTCCGATACAACTCCAGAAGAAGTAAAAGGAGTGGTAAAAGGCTGGGGAGGGAAAATAGACGAAAAAACAGGTCTCGTTCCCATAATTATTGAAATAAATCCAGAGGACGGGGGGAAACTTCTTCCAGAAGACTATGTAAGGGTTTTCATTTATGGGCCTGTTCTTAAAAAGGCTATTTCTTTGCCTTTAAATGCAATTCATCAGGAAAAAGGAAATCAGGTTGTGTGGGTTGTGGATCAAAATAACAGGCTAAAATTTAAGAAAGTAAAAATAGCTTTTATAAAAAAAGACGAAGCAGTCGTCACTCAGGGGCTTAAAAATGGAGACAAAGTTATTATTTCGTCTCTCAGTATTGTAAGTGAAGGCATGAAGGTGAGGGTAAAAAAGTGAAGCAGATTATTTCCTGGTTTGCAGAAAATTCAGTAGCAGCAAATTTGTTAATGTTGCTTTTCATTGTAGGAGGGCTAATCTCTGCTTTTAGCATTAAAGTGGAAGTATTTCCTGATGCTGAGCCTGATTTGATTAGAATAAGCGTTTCCTATCCCGGTGCCTCTCCTCAGGAGGTGGAAGAAGGGGTTGTAAAACCCATTGAAGAGAAAGTAGCCGGACTTGCAGGTATAGAAAGAATAACCTCCACTTCTAAAGAAGGCTCTGGCACTATTCTTATAGAAGTAATAAGAGGGTGGAACACAAATGAACTCCTGCAGGATGTAAAGAGCGCAGTGGATAGAATAACAAATCTGCCAGAAGAGGCAGAAAGACCGGTTGTAGAAAAAGTAATAAGACGATACCCGGTGGTTAGTATAGCTGTTTATGGTTCTGCACCGGAAAAAACACTTAAAAAAGTGGGAGAAAGATTAAAAGACGAACTTGAAGAGCTCCCGGATATTACAGAAGTAAGACTTTATGCGGTAAGGCCTGAAGAAATACACATAGAAGTGCCCAAAAGAAGGCTTGAAAGATATCATTTAACTTTAACGAAACTTGCCCACATAATATCTCAGGAAAGCTTTGACCTGGCAGCAGGAAAGATCACAACCCCTCATGAGGAAGTTCTGTTAAGAAGTAAAGGGAAATTGACTCAAGCAAAAGATTATGCAAAATTACCTGTGCTCACAGGGCCTGATGGAAGAACCATTACTCTGGGAAAAATCGCCAGAGTAGAAGATGGCTTCAGAGATGATATTACCCTTGCTGCCTATTTTCAGGGGCAAAGAACCATCATTGTGCAGGTATTTAGAGTGGGGAATCAAAACGACCTGAAAATTTCAAAAGAAGTACGCAACTTTTTAAAAAAATTTAAAAAAAGTCTGCCTGCAGGAGTTAAAACAGCAATTTACTTTGATACTACTTCAATTTTAAAAAGCCGTCTTGATCTTCTTTTAAAGAACCTGGCCATAGGTATGATATTTGTGGTCATTACTCTGGGGCTATTTCTTCACTTCAAACTGGCTTTCTGGGTAACCATGGGAATTCCTGTTGCTTTTTGTTTTGCCCTCTGGATACTTCCTCACTTTAATGTTTCTATAAATATGATTTCCCTGTTTGGCTTTATTTTAGTACTTGGAATAGTGGTAGATGATGCCATAGTTATAGGAGAAAACATTTTTAGAAGAAGGGAACTGGGGGATCCACCTGTCCCTGCTTCCATTAAAGGAACTCTGGAAGTTTATCAGCCTGTTATTTTTTCTGTCTTGACCACCATGGCTGCCTTTTATCCTCTGCTTCTGGGAACTGGCGTGGTAGGAAAAGTTATAAGGCACATTCCTATAGTGGTGATTCTGGTGCTCCTTGGTTCTTTACTTGAAGCACTTTTTATACTTCCCTGTCACCTTGCTGAAACAAAGTTTGATTTGAATAAAAAAAGACGCCTTGATTTAATCAACCAAAAACTGAAGGCATTTGTAGAAGGCCCCTTTAAAAAACTTCTTCTCTGTTCTCTTGAATTCAGGTACATTACCATAAGCCTCTTTCTGGCCGTATTGATGTTTTCTTTAGCCCTTATTTTGGGAGGCAGGGTCAAAACATTATTTTTTCCAAGGGTTGAGGCAGACCAAATAGATTGTTACCTCACCATGCCAGCAGGAACGCCTCCAGAAAAAACTCTGCAGGTAGCCAGAAGAATTGAAGAAGCTGGAAGAGAGGTTGTGTCTCCACAGGCCATGAGATACACCCTTACCATGCTGGGAGTTCAAATGATTACTCACGGCCCAAGGGCAGGAGCAAAAGACATTAGCTCCAATCTGGCACAGATCACCATAAAACTTACTCCCCCTGAGAAACGAGAAGGAATTAGTGCTGTGGAACTGGCAAAAAAATGGAGAAAAAAGGTGGGGGAAATCCCTGAAGCCGAGTCCATAACTTTTCAAAGTGTACTCTTCAATTTTGGAAAGGATGTGGAAGTAAATCTTTATATGGAAAATCAGAAAACCCTTTTAAAGATTGTCAAAGAGCTTGAGCATACGCTAAAAAAGTTTCCCGGGGTTTATGATATAAGTGACAACTTCCTGCCGGGCAAAAGGGAAATTCAAATAAAACTGAAGCCACTTGCATATAAATTGGGATTGAACCTGAGAAGCGTTGCAGAAGAGGTGCGGGCCGGATTTTATGGAGCTGAAGCCCTCAGTTTTCAAAAAGGCAGAGACGAAGTAAGGGTAATGGTAAGGTTACCTCAAAATGAAAGGGAAAAGCTTTCCACAATTTATGAAATGAAAATCATGACACCCTCAGGAAAAATGGTGCCTTTAAAGGATGTAGCTGAACTCAGGTTTACTAAAAGTTACCTTTCACTCCACAGGGCAGATCTTAAAAGGGTGATCACGATAAGCGCCGATGTAGATGAAAAAATAACGAGTGCAAAGGAAATAAGAAGAATTCTTTTTCACAAAATTCTTCCTCAACTCAAAGCAAAGTATCCTGAGCTTAACTACAGCATGGAAGGAGCAGGAAAAGAGCACAGAAAGGCTTTTAAAGATGTAATGGATGCATTTATATTTGCTATGTTTCTTATCTATGTCCTTCTTGCCGTTCCTCTTAAATCTTTTGTTAAACCATTTATCATAATGGCTGCTATTCCTTTTGGCATTATAGGTGCTTTCTGGGGGCATGTACTCCTGGGGAAACCTATCTGTATTTTAAGCTTTTTTGGTATAGTAGGCCTTGCAGGAGTGGTGGTAAACGATGCCCTGATCCTGGTGGATGCTATAGAAAACCTTAAAAAGAAAGGAAAAACTATTTATGAAGCTGTAGTAAAAGCAGTGCTCATAAGATTTAGACCCGTTATTCTTACAACTCTTACCACTTTTATAAGTCTCGTCCCTATGATATCTGAAAAAAGTGTCCAGGCTCAATTTCTCATACCCATGGCTATTAGCCTGGGATTTGGCGTACTATTTGCTACTTTTATTACTTTACTTTTTGTTCCAGCAGCTTATCTTATACTGGAGGATTTCAAAAAATCTATTAAACTATAACTTACCTATGGGATACAGTATTTTTGGAAATACTACAGGGCTTAAACCAGGAATTTTAAAAAAACTGGAAAGGCTTTATTATAGAAGAATCCCTCCGGCTTCTATTATTACACCAGAGCTGGCAAGGGAAATTGCCAAACTTTCTGCAGAAATAAATAGACAGATTGGTATCCTGATTAACAGAAAAGGAGAAATTACTCATGTCATTGTAGGTACCCATCATCAAATAGAAATTCCTGAACTCAGAGGATATAGAGATTACATAGCCAGGCTAAAGGGCTTAAGGCTTATTCACACGCATTTTGTAAAAGAATTCAGTAAATCAAGGAAACCTGGCACGGGATTTAACAAAGACGATTTATTGGACCTTGCCTTTCTGAGATTGGATCTTCTTGGCTCCCTTGAAGTAAACAAAGAAGGAGAACCCGGGAGACTCCACCTGGTACATATTCTCCCTTTCCCTGAAATGAGAGAAAAAGGGCTTTCATTTGAAGAGCGTTTTTTTTACTTTTATCCCCCAAAATATGTATGGGATATTAAAGAAAACTTCCTTGAACTTATAAAAACCATAGAAGCAGAACTTGAAAGAATAAAACCAGCTAAATCTGTAAGGGATTCTGAAGACAGGGCTTTACTTATTTTACTAAAAAATCCAGGAGATCGGGATACTGAAGAGAGATTGGCTGAACTTAAAGAACTTGCACATACTGCAGGAGTTACTATAGTAGGAGAAATTGTACAACAGAGACATTCACCTGATCCTAAATATGTTATTGGTAAGGGAAAGCTGCTTGAAGTCATGATAGAAGCCATGAGAACAGGGGCCAATCTACTTATTTTTGATAGAGAACTCAGCCCCTCCCAGGTAAGATCCCTCACAGAAATTACAGATTTGAGGGTAATAGACAGGACCCAGTTAATTCTTGATATTTTTGCCCAGAGGGCAACTTCCAAGGAAGGAAAAATTCAGGTGGAGATTGCTCAGTTAAAGTATGCTCTTCCAAGGCTAAGGGCAAAAGATGATGCCTTTTCCAGGCTTACAGGTGGTATAGGAGCAAGGGGACCTGGAGAAACAAAGCTTGAAATTGATAGGCGCCGTATAAAAGACAAAATTGCAAGGCTTGAAAGAAAATTGAAAGAAATTTCCATGCAAAGAGAGCTTAGAAGAAAGAAAAGAAAAAAACTTAACTTCAAAGTAGTAGTGCTTATTGGCTATACCAATGCCGGAAAGACAACCCTTCTAAATGTCCTTTCCAGAACAGAATATCTTGCGGAGGACAAACTCTTTGCCACCCTTGATCCTGTCACCAAAGCAGTAAAACTTCCAGGAGGCAACATTGCACTTTTTACGGATACAGTAGGTTTTATAAGAGACCTCCCTGAAGAATTGAAAAAAGCCTTCAAAGCCACCTTAGAAGAACTTTATACTGCTGATCTTTTTTTACACATTGTAGATGCCTCTCATCCGGATATTGAAACCCACCTCATCACTGTAGAGGCCCTGCTTGAAGAAATGGACCTCCTCCATGTGCCAAGGCTCGTGGTATTAAATAAAATAGATAAAATAGAAGAGGAGCTCCCCCCAGCACTTCTGGAAAATAGATACAAAGGAGTGGCTATCTCTGCCAGAACGGGCAAAAATTTAGACAAACTCCTCAGGAAGGTTGAGGAGATGCTTTTTCCTTCCTGGTAGGCGGCTCATCAAGCCATAGTTCCTCCAGGGCATAAATTTCTCTCACTGGCTCGTAGAAAATGTGCACCACCACAGAATTATAATCAAGCACTATCCATTGCCCCAGTTCCAGACCCTCTATTCCTATAGGTTTTATCCCAAGCTTTTCAAGCTCAAGAAGCAAAAAGTCTGCCAGTCCCTGAGCATGCCGTGTAGAATGCGTGCTACAAATTACAAAAAAATCTGCAAAATCTACCTTTCCCCGTAAATCAATAACCACTATATCTTCTGCTTTCTTGGATTCAAGAAGGTTTACTATTTCATCTTTCAGGATATCTGATTTCACTTAGATCTTCCCCTCCTGAACAAGTTTTGCAAAAAATTCAAAGCTTCTATCATAAGTCTTTTCGTATTCTGGTGGGAAACAACAGGCAGGAAGTTGCCTCATCTTAAGATGATACCTAAGACACTCACAACAAATTCCTTTTCTGGGACAGGGTTCATAAGTGCAATTACAATGCTTTAAATTTTCTTCTCTCTTACACTCCATAAACCTACCTCCTTTTTTTATTCTACAGTAACACTTTTAGCAAGATTTCTGGGCTTATCAATATCACATCCTCTTAATGCGGCAATTTCGTAAGCAAAAAGCTGCAATGGAATCACATATAATATAGGTAAAAGTACTTTTACAGTCAAGGGCACCTCTATTACATCCTGAGTAAGTTTATAAAATTCTTCAGCACCTTTACTTACCACAGCAATAAGCGGCCCTCTTCTTGAAGCAACTTCCTCTGCATTAGAAAGGGTCTTTTCATAAATTATCCCCGTCTCTTTGGCTGCCAGAACTACTGTAGGCACTTTTTCTTCAATAAGGGCTATGGGACCGTGTTTCATCTCCCCTGCTGCATAACCCTCCGCATGAGTATAGGCAATTTCTTTTATTTTTAAAGCACCTTCAAGGGCTATGGGAAAAAGAATGTTACGCCCTAAATAAAGAAAGTCCTCCGCAAAATACCACTTTTTTGAAATCTCTTTTATTTTTTCATGCCAGAGAGACATTTCTTTCTTTAATATTCCTGGGAGTGAAAGTAAGGCTTCAAGCTCGTTTTTATCAGGCTCTCTTTTTGCAACCCTCTTTTGCATGTAAAAGCTCAAAAGAAGCAGCATACATACCTGGGTGGTAAAGGCCTTGGTAGAAGCAACACTTATCTCAGGCCCGGCCTGAGTGTAAAGGACCACATCACTTTCCCTTGCTATAGTACTCCCCACTACATTGCAAATGGAAAGAACCTTTGCTCCTCTCTTTTTAGCTTCCCTCAAAGAAGCAAGGGTATCTGCAGTTTCCCCCGACTGAGAAATGGCTATAAAAAGAGTATTTTCATTTATCAAAGGATTTCTGTATCTGAACTCTGAAGCCAGATCAACCTCTACAGGAATACCCACTTTTTCTTCAATAAGATACTTCCCCACCAGACCTGCATGGAAAGAAGTCCCACACGCTACAATAAAGAGTTTTTTTATTCCCTTGAAAAAATCTTCTGAAAGTCCATCTGCGGAAAAATCAACTTCTCCATTTTGTTGGTTTATTCTCCCTAAGGAGGTATGCTGAATAGCCTCTGGTTGTTCGTAAATTTCTTTTAGCATAAAGTGGGGATAGCCCCCTTTTTCAGCTGAGGCAAGATCCCACTCAATTTTTACTGGCTCTCTAATAACTTCTTTTCCTTCCGGATTAAAAATAGAAACTTTTTCCTTGGTAAGAATAGCCACTTCTCCGTCTTCAAGAAAAATAACCTCTCTGGTAAAAGGGAGAAGTGCAGGAATGTCTGAAGCAACAAAATTTTCTCCTTCTCCAAGCCCTATTACTACAGGGCTCTGATTCCTTGCCACAAAAAGAGCCTCTGGATCTTTTTTAAAAACTACTGCCAGGGCATAAGAACCTTTAAGCCTTTTTGCTGCTTTGCAAAGGGCTTCAAAAGGAGCACAGCCTCTTTTTAAAAACTCTTCTATAAGATGGGCTATTACCTCGGTATCCGTGGCAGAAGAAAAAAAGTGTCCTTTCTCAAGAAGCTCTGATTTAAGCTGATAATAATTTTCTATAATTCCATTGTGCACCACTGCAAGGGATCTTGTACAATCAAAATGTGGATGGGCATTTTTATCTGAGGGTTCTCCATGAGTAGCCCATCTGGTATGGCCAAGCCCTGGGGCTGCAGCATCCACATAGCACTTTTCAAAAAGCTTCTCCTCAAGATCAAGGATTCTACCCTTCGTCTTTACAACCTCAAGCGCTCCTTTTCTAAAAAACACCACCCCTGCAGAGTCATAACCCCTGTATTCCAGTCTCCTCAAACCCTCCATCAATACAGGAATTACTTTTCTTTCTCCTATATATCCAACAATGCCACACATTCTTTAATCCTCTTTCCTACCTTCCCTCAATCTTTTCAAATATTCTTCCCATTCCCAGGGAAGAAGATATTTTTTCTTGTTATTACACTCTTTACAGGCAGGCACTATGTTAGATCTATCTGAAGTTCCTCCACGGGAAAGAGGGATCTTGTGATCCATGGTAAGCTCTGAAGGAGGCACTTTTCTTCCACAATAATAACAAATACCCCTTTCAATCTTTTTTCTCCACCAGCGAGTTTTTCTAAGCCTGCGAGCCTTTGCCTTTTCCCTTTTTATAAATTCTTCCAGACTATAAAATTCTCCTTTCATAAACCCCTTTTATGTAATTCTTTTATCACCACCTTTAAGACTTCTTCTGGAGAAAGAGAAGTGGTATCAATAACAATAGCTCCTTCAGGAATTGTAAGGGGAGCTGTTTTCCTTGTACTGTCAATCTTGTCTCTCTTTTTTATGTTTTCTGCCACTTTTTCAAAAGGCCGCCCCTCATCTTTTGCCCTTCTTTCTGCTCTTACCTTTTCATCTGCAGTAAGAAAAATTTTAAGCGTGGCTTCTGGAAAAACAACACTTCCCATGTCCCTTCCTTCTGCTACAAGCTTTTTATCCTTACTAAGTTCTCTCAAGAGGCTATTCACAAGCTTCCTTACAGCCTCCACTTTTGCTACAATAGAAACTGCCTCTTCTACCTCTGGCAATCTGAGTTCTTTCTCAAGAAGCTCTCCTCTAAAATAAACAGCTGTTCCCTCTTTTTTAACCTTTATTTTAAGTTCAGGTAAAATTCTTTTCCAGAAGGCCTTAAGTCTTTCTTCATCTGTAAGAAGCGCCCTCCACTCCTTTTCACTTTTTAAAAGAAGATATGTAAATAGTCTGTAAAACTTTCCAGACTCAAGTACAAGAAAGCCAAGCTCCTTTGCCAGGAGCTTGGCCACAGTTGTCTTACCTGAAGAAGCCGGACCATCTATGGTTACAATCACTTTTTCTTAAGCTCCTTTTTATAAATACTATCAAGCACCCCGTTTACAAATGCCGGAGAATCGTCTGTACCATAAAGCTTGGCAAGCTCTATGGCCTCGTTTATGGAAACAACTTCTGGAATGTCAGGCCTGTAAAACATCTCATAAATGGCAAGTCTTAGAATATTTCTATCTGTAAGATTTTGCCTCTCAAGAGGCCATGAAGGAGTATATTTTTTGATAATTTCATCAATGTCTTCTAAATGAGAAAGCACTCCTTTTACCAGTTCTACGGCAAATTCAAAAGCTGCTTTATTGGGAATACCAAAATATTTTTCATAATCTTTTATAACTTCCTCAAGAGAGGTCTTGTTCACTTCTTTTTGATAAAGAAGCTGCAGGGCTATTTCTCTTCCTTTCCTTCTTATCATGGCGTTCCTTATATTAAATCATTTTTTCTGCTATGTAAACAGTTAAATCTCCTAACATATTGGTATAGGAACCAAATTCATTATCATACCAGCCGTATACCACCACCTGAGTGATAGGAATTTCTACATGGGTGCAAAAGCTTTTTCCACCAGCCTCTTCAATTGCTTTGCATACATTAACCTTTGCCAGGGCAGTTCTGGTATGAGTTTCTCTACCCTCTATAATAGCTGCTGCCCTGGGATAGCCAATTATGTCTGAAGACACATTTTGTTCCATGGTAAAAATCAAGTAATCTTTATATCTTCCAGCTGCTGCTTCTTCATAAATCTTATTAATAAGCTCTCTATTTATGTGATTTTCTACGCTTTCGTCCTGAATGTTAACTGTAAGAATAATAAGACTTCCAGTAGTAAGGGGGACTCTTACACTTTCAGCCATAAAACCAATCTTCTTCATCTCTGGAATGACAAGAGCAAGGGCTTCTGCTGCACCAGTGGTGGTAAGAATAATGTTGTTAAATATACTCCTTGTCCTCCTCAAATCTTTGGCATCTTCTTTGGGAAGCCTATCAAGCACTACCTGAGAACTTGTTACAGCATGTACTGTAACCATAGAAGCAGAAAGAATCCTTTCTGCCCCGAAATAATCCAGAAGGGGCTTCACCATATAGGAAAGACAGGTTGTGGTACAGGAGGCAGCAGAAATTATGTGATGTTTCCCTGGATTATAGGCCTCTTCATTAATACCATATACTACCGTCACCGCATCTTCTGGAAATCCCTTCTCCTTGTCTTTCAACTTAAAAGGAGCTGAAACAATTACTTTTTCAGCCCCGCCAATTAAATGCCCTCTTACCGAACCCTTTGGACTATCAGGATCTGCCTGAGGATCTCTAAATTTCCCTGAGGCATCCACTACAAGCCTTACTCCCTCCTCTTTCCATTTGATCTCTTTGGGATTCCTGCTCTCCATCAAAAACTTCACCTTTATTCCATCAATAACCATCGTTTTATTTTTTTCGTCAAGCTCCTCTATCACCCTTTTTCCTTTATAACCATAAAGATAGACAGGGAGCCACCCATAGGTACTATCCTTTTCTATATAAGAAGCAAGATCTTCAAAGGATTTACCCACTTTCCTTCCAATGTTTATCACTATTTCTTTAAAGTACTTTCTGGCAATGTGATGCCAGAGTGTAAGTTTACCAATCCTTCCAAAACCATTAATCCCGAGCTTCATGGCTTACCTCCTTTAAATTTAATTTACCTTTATATATGTTTCCATTGGAACCATTCAGAGTAATCCAGTCCCCCAGATGAAGTAACACACCGTTCAATCTGGCTTTTTTGGTAGATTCGTCAATACTTAAACCCTCGCAACCCACTACACAGACTTTGCCAAGCCTTGAAGCCACAATAGCTGCATGGGAAGTCTGGCCTCCTCTTGCTGTAAGAATCCCATCTATCAGGTGAATCTCCTTTATATTATCAGGAACTGTATCGTATCTTACAAGGATCACTTCATCTCCCTGTTTCTTAAATCTTTCAATGTCTTCCAGCTCAAAGGCTATTCTTCCAGAGACGAGCCCCCCTGTAACCCCTATTCCCCTTCCAATATATTCTAATCCTTTCAAAACTTCTTTTTCCCAGAAAATAGGCTCCCTATCTTCTCTCAAAATCAAATCTCTTACCTGAAGGATATAGAGTTTATCAACGCTGTCACCTTCAAAAGTAAATTCTATTTCCTGATGTCCCCACTTTTTTTCATACACCAGATAATACGCAAGGTCAAGAAGTGCATGGTAAACTTCTGGAAAAGCCTCTTCAAGAGAAGGCCCCTCCCTCCCTTCTATCTTCTTCTGCTCCCTGGAGATAGGAAAAGCATTCACCAGTCCTGAAACTATGTCCTCTCCCTGATTGGAGGGGGTATAGTCCCCCCAGAGGAGGATTCTTGGAAATTTTCCTACAGGAGAAGTGGTAAGGGTTACCCCTGTGCCTGCATGAGAACCAAGATTACCAAAAACCATTTCCTGAACAATCACAGCAGTCCCCCAGTCCTCAGCTACCTGCATAATTTGTCTATACGCCTTTGCCTTTTCATTATTCCAGGATTTCAGAATAAGTTCAATACCTATTAAAAGCTGCTCCCATGGATCTTTCGGAATCCTAATGCCTTCCTTTTCCACGGCTCTTTTATATCTTAAAGCAAGCTCTCTCATTTGCTCACCTGTAAACTCCTTTTTCTTTTTTACTGCGTATTTACGCTTATGCTCCCGCATCAACTTATTAAAAAAATCCCTTTTTATCCCGTAAGCCATAGCCCAGCTCTGAATAAATCTGCGATAGGTATCCCATGCAAACCAGGAGTTACCTGTATCCATGGCAAGACCTTCTATAATCTCCAGATTCACTCCTACATTAAGAATAGAGGTCATCATACCCGGCATAGAAATAGAAGCCCCGCTTCTCAGACTTAAAATCAAAGGGTTTCTTTTAGAACCAAATCTTTTCCCGGTAACTTTCTCAAGCCTTAATATTTCTTCCCTTACACTGTTTTCGTAATCCTCCCATAAGTCTTTATATTTCTTTATAAGAGAATAACAACGAAAAATTTCTGTGGTTAAAATAAATCCGTAAGGAACATTTACATTGATTTCTTTTTCACTTGCAAGCATAACAAGATTGTAAGCCTTATTTCCAAGATATAAAAGGTCAACAGTAAGATGGTTGGGTTCCTGAATAAAAGAAAAACTCCTTCTTTTATCGTAACTCAAAAGAAGAGGTAAATCAGCGGGATCAACTTTTTCTTTATAACTAACCAAAATCTGATAAATTCTTTTCAAAAAGTTGTCCAGATGAGTAAGAACAAAGGCAGAAGAAATAATCTCCCTTAAAATAACCTCGCTCAAACATAAATAACTTTCTTTTTCCACCTGCAAATATGGTCTATATTTTTCCACCACCTTTTCTTTATCAAGTACACTATACACAAGTGGAAACACCTTAAGAAACGGATTGGTATAATAAACCTTTACTATATGCTGAACCCCTTCGGTAAGCCCTTTGAAAATATCTATGTATTGAGCATAACTTAAAGGATAGCTTTTAAGTGAACTTTCAAGTAGCCGCAAATAATGAGAAAATTTTTGAGAAAAAACTCCATCCACTTCAAGCGCCTTTTGAAAAAGCTTTAAAATTTTGAGGATTTTAAACAAGGAAGATCTAATAACAAAATTCTGATTAAATCCCTCTACCACTTCCTGTAAATATTTATCAACCAGCCTTTCCAGGCGAAAAGTAAGGCCCAGAGCATCAAACTTTTTCTCACGGTATCTTCCATACATAGAAGGGATATCTACAGCTACATGTCTTTTTACCAGCACTTCTTCAAGAGGTGTAAAGCTCTTTTCTGAAAGAATGATGTTTTCTTTCAATTCTTTCAAATAATTCAGTAACTTATCTGCCTTTTGATAGGGAGTTAAAGGTCCTTCTACTATATTTTTTATTTCTTTTACAAATTCAAAACCAAGAGAAGAGTAATGGGATATAAAATCTTCAAGGTCTTCAAGGGCTTGATAATATTTCTGATATTCAAGTTTATAAAGACTAAAAAGGAGTAAAATTTTTCTTTTTTCTTTTTTATCTGCCTTTACAGAAAGTAATTTCTTTTTAAGCCATTCAACATTCCGGGAAAACATCTCTTCCAGTTTTTCTGGCGAAGAAACGACGGAATGCAAAATTGCAGAAACTTCCTGATGATATCTCAATTCTTCATTAACTATTCGTTGATAAAGGATATCAGGGAAATATTTTTTTATATACCTTCCATCAAGACTGTACCAGAATCTAAAAATGTCTTTTATAAAATCAACTGCCAGACTGGAGTTTTCTATATGAATAAATTTTCTCAAAAAGTGAAGAAGAGTATCCCTTCTTTTAAAAAGTTCATCTATTTCGGTTGAAATGTCTCTTATCTTTCCCTCAGCCCCTATTTCATTATAATAAACTGGAAGGAGCTTACAAAATTGTTTTACAAGATTGTAAACAGGTTTAATAGGTGCATTTAAAAGGGCTGTAATTTCCTTCTGAAAAAGATCTGTATCTTTTATAGAAATACCGTAAAGCTTTAAATTTAAAATAAGTGCTGCAAGCAAGCTACTGCACCACTCTGGATTTACTTTAAAAATTTCAAGCCATGTTTTTATGTTAAGTAAATGATTGGGATTTTGTTTGATTTTCCAATAAACATCAATTCCCTTTATATCAGGAGGTTGGAAGCCAAATTTTATAATTTCATTTATAAGAACTTCTGTAAGATAAACCTCCTGTTTGTTTAAAATTCTTATACCTATATTTTTTATACACTCAAGGGCCGTCCATGGATAAAGATTCAGCTTTTTTTTAAGAATTCTAAAAAATTTTATTAAAAATTCGTCAAGGTTATTCAGAGATTTGGCATCTATAAGGGAAATAAGAAGTTTGTTTACTTCCCTTATTAACTCTTCATGAATGAGCTTAAGAACAGGTGTTTCAATAAATTTAAATAAAAGCAGAAGTTTTAAATCTTCCGGAATTTCTTTTTCATCAAGCGAGATAATTTGCACAATCAGGCCCTTCAAATCTCTCAAAAGATCAAGATGATCAGGGAATTCAAGAAGCTCTTCAAGAGTAAGATTAAATTGTCTAATCCTTTCAATAAGTGCCGCAAAGTAGGAAGAATGAAAGCAAATCTTCCCAATAGGTCTTTCTATTTTTTTTAAAATTTCGTCAAGTTCTCCTTCTGTAATTTTTTGCCAGAGACCGTATGTTAAGATGAAACTCCTTTTAAGAAGGGTAGAAAATATGCCTTCCAATTCCCTGTCTATATAAGACTGAGGAAATTTTTTTATCAATCTTTTAAAAGAGTAATAATTTTCAAGAAAACACAAAAAATAGTGTTCAGGCAGGGTATAAATAGCCTTTAAAACTTCTTTAAACGCCTTTTCTATCCCGGAAAAGGGCACTTTATTAAGAGAGGAAACGGTTTTCTCCAGCACAGAAAAGATAGCTTCAGCTGTTTTTATATTGAGATTTCTGTCCTCTCCAAAAAACTTGAAAAGCAAATCAAAAACAAGCCAATAGCCCTGCCTTCTTTCATTGTGAGCAAGAATTATGGAGAGATTTTTTAGAAAAAAACTCCTTAACTCTTCCAAAACCAGGGGAGAATTTCTGTAAGGATGAAAGAGCTCTTTTAAAAGCTCCTCTACCTGCGCCTTAAGGGCTGGAAAATTTCCAAAAATTTTCAAAAAAAGATTATACCGTGGATGATACCTTACCTCTTTTACAGAAGTCTGTGCAAGATTAGCAAGTAAAGCCTTGGAAGTAAATCCCTCCATGCCTTAAATTTCTTTTGAAATCATATAGTTCAAAAGGTCAAGCATTCTAACAGAATAACCCCATTCATTGTCATACCAGGCAACAATTTTCACAAAATTACCTTCAAGCACCTTGGTGGAAAGCCCATCTACAATGGAGCTGTGAGGATTTCCTACCAAATCAAGGGAAACCAAAGGTTCTTCAATATAACCCAGGTATCTGCTCTGATTTTGTTTAAAAATCTGATTTATTTCCTGGGGAGTGGTGGGCTTATCAAGAAGTACAACAAGATCTATCAAAGAGACATCAGCAGTGGGTACCCTTATGGACAAAGCCTCAAATTTCCCAGCAAGTTCCGGAAAAATTTTTACAATTGCCTTGCTCACCCCTGTAGAGGTGGGGATCATGTTAAGTGCAGCAGCTCTTGCCCTTCTAAAATCTTTTTTATGCACCATGTCAAGAAGCCTCTGATCGTTTGTGTAAGAATGCACAGTGGTCAAAAAGGCCTTCTCAATCTTAAAATACTTCATCAAAGTATTTAATACAGGAGCCACGCAATTTGTGGTGCAGGAAGCATTTGAAACAATAAAGTGCTTTGAAGGATCATATTTCTCTTCATTTACACCCATTACAATAGTAATATCCTCTCCTTTGGCAGGAGCAGAAATAATCACCCTTTTGGCACCTGCAGTAAAATGTTTCTTGGCAAGGTTAGCATCTGTAAATCTTCCCGTAGACTCAATTACATATTCAACTCCTTCTTCTTTCCAGGGTATTTTCTCTGGGTCAGGCTCATGAAAAATCCTGATCCTTTTTTCATTTACCACTATGTAATCTCCATCCACATGCACCTCATAGGGAAGTTTTCCAAACACAGAATCATATTTAAAAAGATATGCAAGCATTTCTGGAGAAGAAAGGTCATTTATAGCTGCTATTTCTACCTCATGAAACTCAGGATACTTAAACCTTGCCCTTAAAATAGCTCTTCCAATCCTGCCAAATCCATTAATACCCACTTTGATCATTGTGTCCCCTCCTTTAGTTTTTTAATTAAATATTAACTTCTCAATTTCCTCTTTGCAAGTATTTTACATCCTGGTGATACCTACTGTGAAAAGACTGAAAGCCCTTTTTTCATTACCAGGGCATCTTCTTTTCCGTAATAAAAAGGTCTGATACCAACCTCCTCAAAGCCCAGCTTCTGATAGAGTTTTATAGCGGGTATATTTGACAACCTCACCTCTAAAAAGACCTCTTTTACTCCAGAATCTTCAAATTTTTCAAGAAGCCTTTTTAAAAGCATACCCCCAATACCCCTTCTTTGAAACTCAGGAGCTATTCCAAGCTTTAACACCTCTCCCTCTATACCCACCATTCTTCCCACGACAAACCCACAGAGTTTTTTTTCTTCCTCAGCTATAAGAAAAAGATAATGTCTGCTTGTTAAAGCATATTCATAACTTTCACGACTCCAAACATCCTCCTGAAATAATTTTTTATTTAAGCTGTAAACCCATTTTACATCTCTCTTATGGGCTTCTCTTATTAAAATCACTCTTTATTTATATCCCTATAGGTAGAAATAAATTTTACCTTTTTAAATTCAGGAAAAAGGCGTTCTTCAAGCAGAATTGTAATAGCCGGTGCTCTGTGTTTGCCCCCGGTACAACCAATTCCTATTGTAAGATATCTTCGCCCTTCCTTTAAGTGCTGAGAAATTGCCCATCTTAAAAAATTTTCTATAAACTTGAGATATTGATGGGTCTCCTGATAAGAAAGAAGGAAGTCTTTTATAGGTTGTTGTGTTCCATTAAGAGGTCTTAATTCTGGTTCAAAGTAAGGATTGGGCAAAAATCTTACATCAAACAGATAATTAAGTTCAGCTGGGATCCCATATTTAAAACCAAAAGCAATAAAGTGCACCACCGCCTGAGCAAGTCCTTCTCTGGGAGCATAAATTTTAAATATCTCATTTCTTAATTGGTGAAGATTAAAATTTGAAGTATCAAGCACAAGATTGGCTTTTTCTCTTATCTTTTGAAGTAGCTCCATTTCCAGATCAATTGCCTTTAAAAGACTACCTGCCTTTTCAAGAAGTGGATGCTTCCTGCGAGTTTGATTATATCTCATTATAAGAACTTCCTTGCTTGCTTCCAAAAATAACACTTCCAGAAGCACTTCTGATTTAATTTGATTGAGGACCTTAAAATATTCTTCCAAAAAATGTCTGTCCCTGAGGTCCATAACAAGAGCTACCTTTTTATAATCCAGACTCTCCCGAATTTCCTTTAAAAAAAGGCCAAAGAGCCTTATAGGAAAATTGTCAATAGAAAGATAACCCATGTCCTCAAATGCCTTTAAAGCTGTACTTTTACCAGATCCTGAAAGACCGGTAATGATTACAACTTCTATCATACTTTATCCAAGCTCAGGAATTACCATAACAGGTTTATCTCCTTCATAGTAAATAAGACATATCCTATCATAGTCTGTATTAAAAAATAAAAAAAATCCCTGCTTCTGGTTTTCAAACCACTTAAATGCCTCCTGAGTAGAAAGGGGATTTACCTCCACAGTTTTTACTAAATAACCCTCTTCAGAAGCGGACTCTGAAACTCTGGCTCCCCTCCCCTTTCTAAAGCTCTTTTTCTTTTCCTTAAGTTTTTTCACCTGTTTTTCAAGAGACTCATAAGCAAGGTCTATAGCCTCGTAAAGATCCTGAGTCTCCTCCTTTGCAATAATTCTCTCTCCATCTCCCAGCATATTAACTTCAACAATTTCTCTAAACTTTTCTCTCTTAAAAATCACCTGAGCCTCCACCGGCCCGTAGAAATACTTCTCCAGCCTGCTAAACTTTTTCTCTGCATACTGTTTAATCGCATCAGAAGACTCCATCCCGCGAAAGGTGAAAATAAACTCCATTTCCCAACCTCCTAAGTGGTTTTTATTTTCTTCCTCTCTCTTGCAGAAGGAATACCAAGTGCTTCTCTATACTTGGTCACTGTGCGCCTTGCTATCTTTATACCGTACCTTTCTTTCAAAATCCTGGAAATAGCACTATCACTGAGGGGAGAAGAAGGGTTTTCTCCAGCAATTATTTCTTTAATGTATTCTTTCACTGCTTTAGAAGATATACTTTCTCCTGAACTACTTCTATACCCTACAGAAAAGAAAAATTTAAGAGGATAAAGCCCCTGGGGAGTCTGTACATATTTGGAGTTGATAATTCTGCTCACAGTAGATTCGTGGAGACCTGTGACATCAGAAATAACTTTAAGTGTCATGGGTTTCAAAAATTTGCTCCCCTTTTCCAGAAACTCAATTTGATGCCTTAAAATGGCCTCTCCCACCTTATAGAGACTGGTATATCTGCTATCAAGGGCCTTTAAAATAGCCTCAGCATCACGAAACTTTTGCCTCAAAAATTTTTTATCTCTCTTCTCAAGCCCATAATCCTTGGCAGAATTTAATATTTTTTCATAATTTGAATTTATTCTTACCCTAATGGTCCTATCTCTTACCACTTCTACCTTCCATTCCCCTTTTTCTTTATAAAAAATAAGATCAGGCTCCACATAAACAGGCATTACATTGATGTAGTTCCTTGCTGGATAAGGCTCAAGATTTCTTATAACAGTGTATGCGTCCTCAAGTTTTTCTACTGGGTAGCCATAGGTATCAGAAAGGTATTTTATGCCTTTCTCAAGTTCCTCAAGATGTTTTTGTACAAGCAAATAAGGCAGGGAATCTTTTTTATATCCCATAAATTCAAGCTGAACAGATAAACACTCTTTCAAATCCCTTGAAGCCACTCCAACAGGGTCAAGAAACATAAGTTTCTTCCTTACTTCTTCCACTTTCTCCACAGTTGTATTAAGTTCCTTTGCCACTTCCTCTATGCTTAAAATTAAATACCCCCTTTCATCAAGATTCCCCACAATAAAACTTGCTATTTCCCTTTCAAAAGGAGAAAAGTCTTTCATTCCCACCTGCCACATAAGGTAGTCCAAAAGAGTTTCTTCACTTTTTAAGACCCTTTCCCAGCTAAATTCTTCCTCAGGGGAAGAAGTTTCTGGAGAAAGATAAAATGGCTTTTCCCAGAAATCTTCCTCCTGTAAACCTTCTTCCTGCCAGCTTTTTTCTTCCTGTAAAGCACTTTCAATATTTGGGAGATCTCTATATTCCACTTCCAGAAACGGATTTATCTGGGCCTCCTGCAAAAGAAATTCATTTAGCTCAAGTGTATTCAATTGTAACACCTTTAATACCAGCTTAAGCTGGGGAGTCAAAATGAGCTGTGGAGTAAGTTTTAGCTGTTGCGTTAATTCTATCATAGCAGTTTTTAAATGGTAAAGCTTTCTCCCAAATACTTTTCCTGCACCAATTCGTTAGCAATAAGATCTTCTGCACTTCCCTCTCCAATAATCCTTCCATCTGCAATTACATAAGCCCTGTCACAGATTTTCAATGTGTCTCTTACATTGTGATCCGAAATAAGAAGCCCTATTCCCTGTTTTTTCAGGGTAAGAAAAATCTCTTTTAATTGTGCAATGCCAATGGGATCTATTCCGGCAAAAGGTTCATCCAGCAAAATAAATTTGGGTTCTACTAAAAGTGCCCTTACCACTTCCACCTTTCTCTTTTGCCCTCCGGAGAGAGTATAGGTCTTTTGATCAAGTACCTGGGTAAGACGAAAAAGCTGAAGGTAATACTCAAGCTTTTCCTCAAGCTCCTTCCTGCGTTCTTCAAATTTTTCTATTACTATTTCAAAATTTTCTTTCACTGTAAGCTTACGAAATACCGAAGATTCCTGAGGAAGATAAATTATTCCCTTCCTTGCTCTCTCGGGAACAGATAGCCTGGTAATTTCTTCCCGGTTTAAAAAAATACTTCCTTTATCCGGAGTTAAAAAACCTGCAATCATATAAAAAGTGGTCGTTTTACCCGCACCATTTGGACCCAGAAGGCCTACAATTTCATTTTGAAAAATCTGTAAAGAAACGCCTAAAACAACCCGCCTTTTTTTAAAAGATTTTTCTAAAGCAACCCCCTTAAGTAGTTCTCTATTCTGTATAGACATTGACTTTCACCCTTCCCTCTCCCCGCGCAAGCACCTCGCTTCTCCCCTCTTTAAAATACACTACAACAACATCTCCCTCTACCAGATCCTTCCCATGCCAGACCTTGGGTTCCTCTTCTAAAATAAGTCTTTCTTCTGGTTTAAAATAAGTTGCCTTTCCTGAATAAGACCTCCAGCCGTCCTTTTTAATAACCACATTTCCCAAAGCTACCATTTTTTTTACATTCCTTTTGCCATTTTCTATCTTGTAATATACATAAAGCTTGTTTGCCCAGACTTTAAGATCCCCTTTCACTGCCTTTACATGCCCTGTAAAGACAATAAGCCCCTGGTTTTCAAAAACTTCCATTTTGTCAGAAAGGACCTTTATCTTCTGACCAAAGGAACACACACAAGAAAATATAAAAAATACAAAAAACAAAAATATTGTTTTTTTCAGCTTCATATTTTTAAGTATAAACTATTTTTTCAATTTGAACAAGAAAAAAATCATAAAAAATAAAAAAAGGGAGGGACAAGCCCTCCCCTTTTACCGTTATCTTTGAAACCTTTTTATCTTAGAACTCCCCTCCCGGCATGGCAGGAGCTTTTTCCTCCTTCTTGGGTTTCTCAGCTACCATAGCCTCTGTAGTCAGAAGAAGTCCTGCAATAGAGGCAGCATTCTGAAGAGCACACCTTGTCACCTTCTTGGGGTCTATAATTCCAGCCTTGAGAAGATCCTTCATCTCACCGGTTGCAGCATCAAAACCAACATTTCCTTTCTCAGCTTTTACTTTTTCCACAATAATAGAACCCTCGTATCCGGCATTGGCAGCAATCTGACGAAGAGGTGCCTCAAGGGCCTTCTTTATAATCTCAACTCCATACTGCTCCTCACCTTCAAGCTTGAAGTTTTCAAGCGCAGGAAGACACCTTATAAGAGCTGTTCCACCTCCAGGCACAATACCCTCTTCCACAGCAGCCTTGGTAGCATTAAGAGCGTCCTCAACTCTTGCCTTCTTCTCCTTCATCTCTGTCTCAGTAGCAGCTCCCACATAGATCACTGCCACTCCACCCACAAGCTTGGCAAGTCTTTCCTGAAGCTTTTCTCTGTCATAATCAGAAGTGGTCTCCTCAATCTGAGCACGAATCTGCTTGATCCTTGCCTCAATGTCCTCTTTCTTTCCAGCTCCGTCAATAATGGTGGTGGTCTCCTTGGTTACAACAACCCTTCTTGCCCTACCAAGGTCTTTAAGCTGGACATTCTCAAGCTTCATTCCAAGCTCTTCTGATACAAATGTGCCACCGGTAAGGATGGCAATATCCTGGAGCATGGCCTTTCTTCTCTCACCAAATCCAGGTGCCTTTACAGCACAGCAGTTAAGCACTCCCCTGAGCTTGTTCACCACCAGGGTAGCAAGGGCCTCTCCCTCTACATCCTCAGCAATAATGAGAAGAGGTTTGCCTGCCCTTGCAATCTGCTCAAGCACAGGAAGGAGATCTTTCATTGCACTGATTTTTTTGTCATGAATAAGAATATAGGGATCTTCAAGAACACACTCCATCTTGTCAGCATCAGTTACAAAATAGGGAGAAATGTAACCTCTATCAAACTGCATACCCTCAACCAATTCAAGATAGGTCTCAAGCCCCTTGGACTCCTCAACGGTGATAACCCCCTCTTTACCCACCTTGTCCATAGCATCGGCAATGAGGTTTCCAATGGTGGAATCGTTGTTAGCAGAGATGGTAGCTACCTGAGCAATTTCCTCACGAGACTTGCAGGGCTGGGCAAGTTTTTCAAGCTCTTTTACCACTTCCTCCACAGCCTTATCAATACCTCTCTTTATAGCCATGGGGTTAATCCCAGCAGCAACGAGCTTAACACCTTCTCTGAAAATGGCCTGAGCAAGGACAGTAGCGGTGGTTGTTCCATCTCCAGCCACATCACTCGTCTTGGAGGCCACCTCCTTTACCATCTGGGCCCCCATGTTCTCAAACTTGTCCTCAAGCTCAATCTCTTTGGCAACAGTTACACCGTCCTTTGTAATAAGTGGAGAACCAAAGGATCTCTCAAGAATTACATTTCTTCCTTTGGGTCCAAGGGTTACCTTTACAGCATTGGCCAGCTGATCCACTCCAGCAAGAATCTTTTCCCGAGTATTTGCACCATAAATTATTTCCTTGGCAGCCATATCTTCACCTCCTTTTTTAAAATTTTATAAATTTTTGATTCTCACGATTAAAAGCTATTCTTCAATAATGGCAAGAACATCATCTTCTCTCATGATAAGATATTCTTCGCCCTTGATTTTAATTTCGGTTCCAGCATATTTACTGAAAAGAATTTTATCTCCTTCTTTTACAGTAAGGGGCTTCTTTTCCCCATTTTCTAAGATTCTACCCTCACCTACAGCAATAACTTTACCCATAATGGGTTTTTCTTTTGCTGTGTCAGGAATAATAATGCCAGATTCAGTCCTTTCCTCCTCTTCAATGCGTTGAACTAAAATCCGATCATACAAAGGCTTAATCTTCATACCTTCACCTCCCTCCTTGATTTTATTTTTGCTATTGAGCAAAGTCTATCCAAAAAATAATCATTCCTTTTTTCAAGACAAGGTTTAAAAAGAAAAATTTTTGAAAAAATTTTTTAGAAGTTTTTTACAGAAAATTTTTTATTTCGGAGAGGAGATTTTCACAGGATTGAGATGTATCAAGAAAAAGAAAAGGATTACATTCTCTTTCAGTGGGAATTTCCGCAGTTTCTTTCTGTTTGAGATAAATTTCCCAGAGGGCATCAGAGCTTGTGCCTTCAACCATTCTTTTTTGCATCCTTTCTTTTATGAGACTCTCGGGAGCTGAACACCAGATCCAGATAGGCTCTGCTTTAACTTTCTTAAGCATTTCAGCAAACAATCTTCTTTGCCACAAATTTTTAAAAGTGGCATCAACTATGACATCCTTCCCATTTTGTAGAGCTTCCCGTGCTCTTTTTACAAGCTCTTTATAAGTCTTTTCAGTGTGTTCAGGAGAGTAAATGCCTTTTTCGTATTCAGCATAATAGTGCTTATCAGGAGAAAGCCCGAGAAGTTCTTTTCGTACTATATCTGAGGAAAGATAAAGAGCCGGTATTTCCTCAAGAAGCTTTGAGGCAAGAAAGCTCTTTCCTGTGCCAGAGAGCCCCATAAAGACTATAAGTTTGGGTACTCCTCCGGCATATCTGTAAGCAAGATCAAAGTACTTCCTTGCCGAACAAAGGCTCTCTTTTTTGACCTCTTCAGGCACCTCCGGAGAAGCAAAGGTAAAGCATCCAATTTTCCCCCTTACACAAGCCCTATAGCACTTATAAAAATTAAGCAGCTTGGTAAGCTCTGAATCAGAGCTTTTTTTCACATACTCTTCAACAAAATACTGAGAAAGCCCTTCTTCTTCGTGAAAGTCAAGATCCATAGCCAGAAAGGCAATGTCAGAACACACATCCCCACATCTAAATCTTTCATTAAACTCAATGCAATCAAAGATGTAAACTTTTTTGAGCCCCTCAAAACAGATATTTGCTGAATAAAGATCTCCGTGTCCTTCCCTTATAAAACCTTCTTCAACCCTTTTAATAAAAAGTGAAGCGTTCTCTTTTAAAAACTTTCTGGTGTAATTTATTATGTAATAATAACGATACTCGGCAATGGCCTTGCCTACAAAGGCCTTTGTCTGAAGAAAGTTTTCTTCAGTATTATAAGAAATCACATCAATACTTCCATAGGTGTCAACTCCTTCTCCTGTGCGAGCCTGTTTATAAAAAGGCACAAGTTTATCTATAATCAAATCCAGATGGGCCTCTTTTATTTGTTTCTTCTTAAGAAGATCCTGCATCAGGCCCTCTATGGGAAGGGGCTTCATTTTTACTGCATACTCTACAGGCTCTCCTTTTCCTTCAAATCTATAAATGTCACCTTCTTTTGAAATTGGCACCACCCCCAAATATATCTCTGGAGCAAGTCTTCTGTTAAGCTCAACTTCTTTTTCACAAAAGTGCTTCCTCTTTTCCAGGGTGCTAAAGTCTAAAAATCCAAAATTTACAGGCTTTTTTATCTTGTAAACATACACCGGCGTAATGAAGACATAAGAAATATGTGTCTGAACAGATTTGAAATCCCTTACTTGAAAGGGAAAAGATTCTGCAGTAATTACCCTGTCCCAGTGGATTTCATTACTTTTCATAAGCACTCCTTAAATGATCACATACTACTTTATTTCTTCCTGTCTCTTTAGCAAGGTAAAGATTTTCATCTGCTCTTTTAATAAGACTTTCTATATCATCATCTAACTTATATTCACTAACTCCTGCACTTATAGTAATTTTTATTCCATTAGCAAATTGAAAGCTTGCCACCTTTTTTCTTATTTCTTCTATTCTTCTGCAGGCATGTTCTATGCTTGCAAAGGGCATAACCACAAGAAATTCTTCACCACCATATCTTGCCACTATATCCTGCTTCCTCAGGCTATTACGCAAAAGATTGGCCAAACCTTTCAAAACTTCATCTCCTACAAGGTGTCCGTAAGTATCATTTATTTTTTTAAAAAAGTCAATGTCTATCATAGCTATGCATAAAGGATAACTTTCTTTTTTAACTTCCTCAAGTTTTGTTTTTAAATATTCTATCAAATAGTATCTATTATAGAGTCCTGTAAGATAATCCTTTATGGACCTCTCAAAGAAACATTCTTTTTCCTTTTGAAGTTCGTCTATGAGAATATCCCTCTTAAGAATGGTCTCAAGAGGTGAGATTATTTTGTTTAAAAAGACTTCAAAAAACTTCTTTTTTTCTTCAGGCAGTTCCCCTTTTTCAAAGGTGAGAAGAATTTTTGGAATAAATCCTCCTTTTAAAAGAGGAACTTCCAAAAAATTTGATAAATGCTTTTTTTCCAACTTTTCAACAAAAGTGATTTCTTTTTCAACTTTAATAAAAAAACTCTCTCTTTTAGAAGTTCTTTTCAAAAAAGAAGGATTTAATAATACATAAAATTCTTTTAACCTCTTTTCATATTCTTTAAGGTTTTTGTAAAGAGAAAGCAAGATAACCTGATAATCACTTTCTAAAACTATAGTTTCCATAAACTTATTAAACTTTTCTTCAATCTCACTTAAAAGGCCGATTTCTTCTCCTGCTTTTTCCACAAGATAAAGTCCACAATTAAGCTTTCTTAAAACATTAACCACTTCAGAAATATAAGGTTTTTTAATAATACTTCCGTGCTGAGGAGCAATAATCAATGGATCTTTTTCTAAAATTTGATCAAGAGCATGATTAAGCACCAGTTTAGAAGGCATGTAATGTTTGTGAAAAAATTTTATCCCTTCCAAGATGGATTGTTCTCCCTCATAAAAAAGCTTAAACTCATCACAAAGTGCTCCAAAAATATCACTGGAAAAAAGTGTCCTTGTTTTTTTGTCAAAAGTGCAAAAAGCTCCGGGGAAATGAGCATAGGGGGTAAAAATAAATTCAAGCTCCCTTTCACCTGCCTTAAGCCGCCAGTTATGCTTATCTACAAGATAAAAAGGGGTTTTCCAGTTGAAGTGTTTTAGAAGTGCCTGAGCTCTCCAATGAGTAATAATAAATCTTTCTTTTTTTGGGGGCAAAAGCTCCTCAATAATATCAAAACAGCCAGTAATGTCTGGATCTTGATGATGGAAAATAAAATAGCGAATGTCTCTTAATTTGCATACCTGGTATATTTTTTCTAAAACAAGGGGTAAAGTGAGCTTACTTCCTGGATCAATAAGGACAGAATGTTCGCCATTTTTGATAAGGTAAGTGTGACATTGAAAGGGATCTTCTGGAATATATGCCCCTACCCAGAAAACATTTTCAGCAATTTCAACGGGCTTTGTATAATCCAGGTCCATAAGAAAATTTTATCACCCATATAAAAATTTGAAAGCCTTAAATCAATTTAAAAAAGCCCTTTTCTTTATCAAAATTTTTAATAAAATTTTGTTAAACAAATAAATTGCAGGAGGGAGAAAATGAGCCTTTTTTTATTATTTTTAGTTGTTTTTGTCCTCATTTTTCTTCAGGCAGCTATAAAAATTGTAAACGAATACGAAAGGGCTGTAGTATTAAGATTGGGGAAATTCCTTGCTGTTAAAGGACCGGGCATTATTCTTCTTATTCCATTTATAGACACCATGAGAAAAATTGACCTGAGAATTGTGGCTCTGGATGTGCCTCCCCAGGAAATTATAACTAAAGACAATGTCTCTATTAAAGTAAGTGCAGTGGTTTATTTCAGGGTAATAGATCCAGAAAAGGCTTTTCTTCAGGTGGAGGACTATTATTATGCCACAAGCCAGCTTGCACAAACCACTCTGAGAAGTATCTGCGGTCAGGCTGATCTGGACGAAATCCTTTCAGAAAGAGAGAAACTTAATCTAAAAATTCAGAAAATCCTTGATGCAGATACAGAACCCTGGGGAGTTAAAGTCTCTAAGGTAGAAATCAAAGAGATTGACCTTCCTGAAGAAATGAAAAGGGCCATGGCGAAACAGGCAGAGGCAGAAAGAGAGAGAAGAGCCAAAGTAATCAGTGCCGATGGAGAATATCAGGCCTCAAGAACACTTCTTGAAGCTGCCAAAATCATGGGAGAAAACCCCATTACCCTTCAGCTAAGATACTTACAAACACTTACAGAAATAGCTACCGAAAAAAATTCTACTATCATATTCCCCTTGCCTGTGGAACTACTCAAGCCCCTTACCAGGATTTCAGAAAAGGAAGAGAAAAAATAAAAAATTTCACAATATGTAGTAAAGTTTAGATGAACAAGTTAAAAAATAAAAAAGTTGAAAAGGAGGAAAGTAAATGGATAGGGAAGTAATTCAAAAGCTCGCCGAAAAATATGAAGACGTAAAAGAGTTATTTGAAAGGCACCAAGAACTTGATAAAGAGCTTCAAAAACTTGCTAAAAGGCCCTATCTTTCTCCTGAGGAAGAAAAAAGAGAAAAAGAGATGAAGGTAGAAAAATTAAAAATAAAGGAAAAAATTGTGGAACTCATAAAAAAATACGAAGGGATATCCCTGGGATAAAAAAGGAGGTCAGCCTTGGCAGATAAGATAAGTGGAGCAAGAATGGTAATAGAGGCCCTCAAAAAAGAGGGGGTAGAAGTCATTTTCGGATATCCAGGAGGAGCAGTTCTTGACATATACGATGAACTTTACAAAACTCCTGAAATAAAACACATTTTAGTGAGGCACGAACAGGGGGCAGCCCACGCAGCAGATGGTTATGCCAGAAGCACAGGGAAAGTAGGTGTAGCCCTTGTTACTTCAGGCCCAGGAGCTACAAACACTGTAACAGGCATTGCTACCGCTTATATGGATTCCGTGCCTTTGGTGGTTCTCACCGGTCAGGTCCCTACAAGACTTATTGGTAATGATGCCTTCCAGGAAGTAGATATAACAGGGATTACTCGGTCTATCACCAAGCACAACTTTCTGGTAAAACGCATTGAAGACCTTCCCAGGATTTTTAAAGCTGCTTTTTACATTGCAAGGACTGGAAGGCCAGGCCCTGTTCTGATAGATATTCCCAAGGATATTCAGCAGGCAAAAGGAGTGTTTGAATATCCAGAGAAAATAGAACTTAGAAGCTATAATCCTGTCTATGAACCTCACATAAAGCAAATAGAAAAGACTTATTTACTTCTTGAAAAAGCTGAAAGGCCTATCTTAATGGTAGGAGGGGGGGCAATCTCCTCCGAAGCAAGCAAAGAAGTAAAGGCCCTTGCAGAAAAGCTCAATCTTCCTGTGGTAATGACACTCATGGGACTGGGGGCTTTTCCTGGAGATCACGAACAGTCTCTGGGAATGCTTGGTATGCACGGAACTTATTATGCCAATATGGCAGTGGCAAATTGTGATTTACTCATTGCTGTAGGAGCCCGTTTTGATGATAGAGTTACAGGGAGAGTGGACGCCTTTGCTCCCATGGCAAAAATAGTGCACATTGACATAGATCCTTCTTCCATTCAAAAAAATGTAAAAGTGGATGTCCCCATAGTAGCTGACTGCAAACGCGCTCTTATCAGGCTTCTGGAAATTGTGCAGGCTGCGGGACGGCCTAAAAAATTCTGGAAGGAAAGATTTAAAGACTGGTGGGAGCAAATAAACATCTGGAGGAGAAGGTATCCCCTTTCCTACAGACATGACGAAAATTACATAAAGCCTCAATTTGTCATTGAGAAACTTTATGAGCTTACTAAAGGAGAGGCAATTATTGCTACAGAGGTAGGACAAAATCAGATGTGGACTGCTCAATTTTATAAATTCAAAAGGCCCAGAAGCCTCATCACTTCAGGTGGCCTTGGCACCATGGGCTTTGGTTTTCCTGCTGCAATAGGTGCTCAGGTAGGGAATCCTGATAAATTGGTGATTGATATTGCAGGAGATGGTTCTATCCAGATGAATATTCAAGAAATGGCAACAGCTGTAGAACAGAACCTTCCTATCAAGATTATTATTTTAAATAATGGATATCTGGGCATGGTAAGGCAATGGCAGGAGCTTTTTTACGGAAAAAGATACTCTTTTGTAAAATTTCCTCTCATTCCAGACTTTGTGAAACTGGCAGAAGCCTATGGAGCAACTGGAATGAGAATCACTCATCCTAAGGAAGTGGAGCCCGCCCTTAAGAAAGTGTTAAAAAGCAAAAAATTATTTATCCTTGATATACATATAGCTCCAGAAGAAGGGGTTTTCCCCATGGTACCTGCCGGAAAAGCAACTACAGAAATGCTACTCGTATAATTGAAAAATTGTGGAGGGTTTTATGACCGGAAAGAAACATACACTTTCGGTGCTTGTAGAAAATACGCCAGGAGCCCTTGCCCGCATTGCGGGTTTGTTCAGTGGAAGGGGTTTTAACATAGATAGTCTCTGCGTAGCAGAAACACTTGATCCTACCCTTTCTCACCTTACATTAGTAACCCACGGAGATGAACAAATAATTGAGCAGATTATCAAACAGCTCAGAAGACTTATAGATGTTTATAAAGTGGTTGACATTACAGAAGAAGGAAACTATGTAGAAAGAGAGATGGCACTTATAAAGGTAAAGGCAGAAAAAGAATACAGAGAAGAAATTTTTAGAATCTGCGAAATCTTCAGGTGTAAGATTGTAGATGTAAGCCCAAGGAGTTATGTAATTGAAGTTACCGGAGACGAGGATAAGCTCCAGGCAGTTATTGAACTTTTAAAGCCTATTGGAATAAAAGAAATTGTGCGAACAGGAACTATTGCTATGAAGAGAGAGAAAAAATCCACCTAACTTCTTTCTTTTTTCCCCTTGATTTTTCTATAGATTAAGTTAAATTCCACCTAATTAAATCTTAATTTGAGAGGTGAGAAGATGCTTAAGTTGTCCCTGGAGAAAGAAAGTCTCTCGGAAGAGGAATTAAAGTGGTTTGAAGGGGCTTTTAAAAGATGCGCCAGAAGGATTATCCTTGCCACCACCCTTGCAGGTTCTGGCCACCCAGGAGGTTCTCTCTCTTCTTTGCATATGCTTCTTATAATTTATGCCCTTGCTAAAGTAAATCCTATAGATCCAAGGCACCCGGAACGAGACAGAGTGGTAATAAGCCAGGGACATATAAGCCCTGGAGTTTATAGCGTGCTCTGTGAATTTGGATTCTTCCCTGAAGAAGACTTTTTGCTGGAATTTAGAAGAACCGGGTCTGCCTTTGCAGGGCATGTGGAGCAGGCTGTACCAGGAGTTGAATGGAACACTGGAAATCTGGGACAAGGTCTTTCAGCTGCCTGTGGAATGGCAATGGCCTTAAAACTTAAAGGACTCCCTAACAGGGTGTTTTGCCTGATGGGAGATGGAGAGCAACAAAAGGGTCAGGTAATTGAGGCAAGAAGATGGGCAGTAAAATTTGGCCTTGATAATCTTATTGTGCTTATAGACTACAACGGGCTTCAAATAGGTGGAGACATCTCAAAAGTTATGCCCCAGGACATAAAAGCAGAAATAGAGGCTACCCACTGGAATGTAATTGAAATTGACGGGCATAATTTTAACGAGATATACAAGGCATTAAGAGCTGCCATTTTAAAGAAGGTAAAAAATCCGGAGAAACCTACTGCTATTTTGGCCCATACTATAATGGGCAAGGGCATTTCTTTTATGGAAAACGACGCTAAGTGGCATGGAATGCCTTTATCCGAGGACCTTGCCAGAAAAGCTTTAATAGAACTGGGATGTGATCCAGGTGAGCTTGACAGATTAAAAGAAAAGAGAATTAAACAAATAAGTTTCCCTCATTTTCCACATGATCCTGAAAAAGTAAACCTAACTATCCCGGAAATATCTCTTTTTGATGCCGGGACAAACACTGATTGCCGCAGTGCTTATGGTAAGTTCCTTGAAGAAATGGCAAAAGCAAATAATACAGAAGCGCGTCCCAAAATACTTGGGCTAACCTGTGACCTTGAAGGCTCAGTAAAAATGGGGGGCTTTAAGAAAGTTTCTCCTCAGGCCTTTTTTGAAAGTGGTATTCAGGAGCATCACACAGCTTCTGTAGCAGGGGCACTCTCCAAGGAAGGTTTTCTGGTATTCTTCTCCACTTTTGGAGTATTTGCTATTGATGAAGTTTTTAATCAACTCAGAATCAACAGCCTCAACAAAACAGCCCTAAAGGTAGTGGCAACTCACTTAGGAGCCGATGTAGGAGAAGATGGCCCCACTCATCAGTGTATAGATTATTTAGGCCTTCTGATGAATATTCCTGATTTTGAGATATATCTCCCTGCAGATCCCAATCAAACCATTCATATTTTGAAAGTAGTAAGCCAGAGAGAGGGAAATGTATTTGTAGGCATGGGAAGATCCAAAACTCCTATTATTTTAGATGAAAAAGGCGATCCTTTCTTTGGAGAAAATTATACCTTTCTGCCAGGAAAGGCAGATTGGCTAAGAAGAGGAAAAAAAGGGGTTATCGCAGCTTATGGAAGCACGGTAAGAGAAGCCATAAAGGCCTGGGAAATATTAAAAAAACGGAACATAGAAGTAAGTGTACTTAATGTTGCCTCTATAAGACCATTTCCTGAGGAAGACTTGTTAGAAGCTGTTCACCAGGGGCCTGTTGTGGTGGTAGAGGATCATTTAATACAAACTGGGCTGGGGATGCAAATAGCTGCATTTTATCTAAAAAAAGGTATCCAGTGCAAACTGGAAATACTGGGCCATAAAGGGCCTTTATCCTCTGGCAAACCAGCAGAGCTTTTTAAGCTTTCAGGTATTGATGGAGAAAGCATCGCTTATACTATGGAAAAGCTCATTAATGGATGAAACAGAGACTTTAGAAGGAAAAAAGCAACCATTTGTTGAGCACCTTTTAGAACTACGAGCTTGTCTTATAAAGGCATTTATTTTCTGGGTCATTTCTTCTATTCTGGTATATGTTTTTGCAGAAAAAGTAATAGAATTCCTAACCAGCCCTTTATACCATATTCTACCTTCAAAAGAACAACATATATTTTTTAAAACTTTCCCGGAAGTTTTTACCATGTATCTCAAGCTTTCTATTATACTGGGTTTTGTTATTGGTAGTCCTTTAATTCTGTATCAATTTTGGTCTTTTATAGCTCCTGGGCTCTATCCCCACGAAAAAAAGTGGGTAAAAAGTGCCGTATTTTTGACCTGTTTTGCCTTTTTAATTGGGGACATCTTTGCATATTATCTATTCTTACCCTTTATTCTCAAATTTTTTTATTCTTTTGGTGAAAAATTTCTCGTTTTTAAGCCATTTTTAAAGGAGTATATCTCTTTTGTTTTGAAAATCTTTATTATTTTCGGAGTAATTTTTCAGCTACCTTCTTTAATGCTTTTATCAAGCCTGCTTGATCTGGTGGATTATGAGCAATTTAGAAAGTTCAGGCCCTATGCCATTGTAATAAGCTTTTTTATAGCTGCCGTACTTACCACCAGCATAGATCCACTTAATCAAATTCTTCTTGCCCTTCCCTTGACAATTCTGTATGAAGTCGGTATAATTTTAACAAAATTGGTAAAGATAAAGAAAAGGAGGGGTTAAATGTTTCCGTCCTTAGGTGGTCAGGAGTTATTTATAATCCTTTTTTTGGCTTTACTTATTTTTGGAGCCAAAAGGCTTCCTGAAGTAGGTGCAGGGCTTGGAAAAGGTATTCGCTCATTTAAAGAGGCCTTAAAAAGTGCTGATGTCAAAGAGGATCTTGAAAAGCTGGAGTCTTCTTCTGAAAAAACTGTAGAAGCTGCTCAGTCTGCCAGTTCTAAAAAAGCCTAAGTAATTTTTTAACTTAACCAGATTGCAGGCCTTTATTTTAGCTGCTGGTAAGGGAACAAGATTACTTCCTTATACAAATTATATACCCAAGCCTTTATTTCCTGTTTTAAATAAGCCTATTCTTGAAAAGATCTTAGAAGATTGTATTAAAAGCGGTATTAAAAGAATTGGCATTAATCTTTACCATTTGAAACATAAAATTAAAAAATTTCTCTCCGAATTTCAAAAGAAATTTCCTCTTCTGGAAATAGTAATTTTTGAAGAACCAGAGCTTCTTGGCACAGGTGGAGCTTTGGTCAATGCTGCCGAGTTTTTCAAGGAACCAACCATTGTAATAAATGCCGATATATTTACTAATCTTGATTTCAAATGGCTAAAAAAAATGCATTTCAAAAATGCTGCCCCTATCAGCATGGTACTTATTTCATTAAAAGGAGGGGTCCTGGTAGATGAAAATGGCTTTATACAGGCTTTTAGAGTGAAACATAAAATGGAAAACACTTTTTTCTATACAGGTATCCAGGTAATAAACCCTGATGTAATTTCTTACTTTTTCCGAGAAAAAGATCTCATAAAAATATATGAAGTACTTATAAAAAAAGGCATAAAAATAGCTGCTATAAAAGCAGACAACTTTTATTTCAAAGATATCGGTACCATTCAAAATTATCTAAAAATCCATGAAGAACTTTTAAAAAGTCTTAATCCTTTTTTTGACCTCTCAAATTTAAAAGGAGTAACTTTTAAAGACTGGGTATGCATAGGAAGAAATGTTAAAATTCAAAAAGGAAGCATCCTTGAAAGGTGTGTTGTTTGGGATTATACTTCTCTTTCCAAAGGCCATTATAAAGACAGTATCTTAACTCCTTATGAATAAAATTTTAGAAAAAATCAAAATTTCTCCAAAAAAAATAGAAGAACTCAAAGGAGACGGTTCAAATAGAAAATTTTACAGAATTTTTTTGAAAAGAGAGTCCCTTATACTTATACTTCCACAAAAAGGAAAAAAAGGTATCAAAGAAGCTGAAAAAACATTTATAATTGGCAATTTTTTAAAAGATCAAGGCATTCCTGTTCCTGAAATAAAACACTGGGATAAAGAAACAGGAATTTTATTAGTAGAAGATCTTGGTAATTTAAGACTTTATGAAGTGGTAAAACATAAAAAAAATCTAAATTATTATTTCCAAGCCATTGAAATATTGATATTATTTCAACATATCAAAAAAAATAAACTTTTAAAATTAACTAATCTTCCTGTTTATACTAAAACTTTTATCCTTGAAAAAGAAGTTCTTTACGGTCTAAAACCACTTTTTCAAGACTTACATAAAAGTATCAATCTGGGAAAACTTAAAGGCTGGATAGAAAAAGCCTGGAAAAAATTTAATCCCTATGTACTTGTACATAGAGATTTTCAGAGCAAAAATTTAATGATAAAAAATGAAAAGTTGTATCTTATTGATTTCCAAGGTATGATTATAGGCCCTCCTTCCTACGATCTTGCTTCCCTTATATACGACCCTTATACAAATTTAGAAAACACATTAAGAAAAAAACTTATTGATTATTATATCAAACTTGCTGAAATAGATAAGACAAAATTTTTAGAAGAATTAAAGGAAGTGAGATGTTTTAGAATTCTACAAGCTCTTGGAGCTTTTTATAAACTTAGCTCTGAAGGGAAACTATGGTTTAAAAAATATATCCCAGAAGCTATTAAACTTTTAAAAGAATTTAAGGTGTTATAAAGTAAAATAAGAGGGAGGAGAAACCCTCCCCCTCATTATTCCTTACTTATTTGGATCTTCACTTCCAGCTTCAAGGCCCATTCCCACACCAGGAAGACCAAACATCACTGTACTGCCGGTGGAGAAGTACTCCAGTTTGCCTTCCTGAACAAGCTCATTAGCAGCCTTTTTAATATCACGGGCCTTAGCATCAGGAATATCTCTCTGAATATCCTTTAAATATACTTTACTTTTTCCCTTTTTCACTCTTGCTTCAATTACTTCCAGTATCTTTTGTTTGAGTTCTTCTTTATCCATATTACCACCCCTTTTCTAAAAGTTTTTAATTTAAACTAAACCTCAATTTTAACTTCATCAACATGCTTGGTGAACTTAAAGTGAGTAGTGGTTCTATAAGTGGTGTAGGCAAGTCTGTAATCGTCAATACTTTTCTCAGTAAATGGAATCTCAGTAAGTTCAAAGAATTTCTCCCATCCAATCCTCTCAATCCAATCACCCACTCTTTCATACTTATTAGCGTGCTCGGCATAAGTTTCAAGAATCTTCTTAATCCACTTTACAGTGGTTGGCCAGCGAGGAGGTTCGTTGGGGATGTAAGGTATTACCACCCTGGAGAACTTGGGTGCAGAAATTCTGTTAGATACCTTACCACCTACCACAATAGCAATTCCATCTCCCTCTCCATCAGCAATAGGCATAGCAGGACACATAGTATAACAGTTTCCACAGAACATACAACGGGAAGCATTCACCCTAACAGTCTTCTTCTTCTGGCCATCTATTTCAACAGTGGCAGGCTTAATAGCACCAAGAGGACATGCGGCAATAACAAGAGGAATTTCACAAACATGCTGAAGTCTCTCATCCTCTACCATAGGAGGCTTTCTATGGATACCAACGATGGCAATGTCAGAGCAATGGACAGCTCCGCACATGTTCAAGCAGCAAGCAAGAGCAAGCCTTGTCTTGGCAGGAAGTTTGTGAGAACCAAAATACTCAAAAAGCTCGTCCATAATAGACTTTACTACACCAGAAGCATCAATAGCTGGGGTGTGGCAGTGAATCCATCCCTGAGTATGAACGATGTTGCTCACACCAGCTCCTGTTCCACCAATAGGGAACTTATAAGAACCACCAGGATGTTTTCTATTCTTAAGGTCCTCAAGAAGAGCCTTAAGCTTCTCCTCAGAATCTACAATAAACTCCACATTATTTCTGGTAGTCCAGCGGACATAACCATCACAATACTTATCAGCAATTTCGCAGATTTCACGGATATAATCGGTAGTCTCAAGACGGGGGGTACCACACCTTACAACATAAATTACATCTCCACTTTCAGCCACTCTCTTTATTACACCAGGCTGAATAATTTCATGAGACTTCCACTGCCCATAATTCTTTTTCACCACAGGAGGAAGGAACTGCCAGTAATAAGGAGGCCCTATATCAGTAACCCTGTTCTGCATGGGCTTATCAGGATTATAAAGCTTCTCAGCTGCATCAGGATAATAAGGCTCCTGATAAATAGGATCCATTTCATCTTTAAACTTACCTTCCAATTCATCATATTTACCCCAAAGCTCTTTTAACCTTTCTACTACATCAGCCATGTTACCCTCCTTTTATTTTTAACTTTTATTTTCAAGCGCATGCTTCTAATTTAAGCATTCCTTACGCGGGATGACGCTTTCTAAATTCTTTAATATCCCTCTGCCATCCACCAGGTACTTCCTCTTCCTTCCAGAAGATATATGGGTTATCACGAGGTACTCTTACATGCTGAGGTATGGGTTTAATACCAACTACTTCAGTAAGGAATCTGTTAAGACCAATTCTCTGAATAAGCTCACCTATACGCTCACGGTTCTTTCCATTCTCCATCCAGAAGTCCCAAATTTTATAAATAAATTCTTTAATATCGTCATAAGGAGGTTCAGGCCTCCAGAAAGGCACGAGCACAGTAGAAAGCTGAGCACCTTCCAAAATCGGTGCCTTAGCACCAATAAGCAAACACACACCCCTATCCTTTCCGGGCTTAAGAGCCTCAGGCATTACTGCAATACAATGCATACACTTTACACAGTCTTCATTATTAATATAAAGCTTCTGCTCCTTTTCATCCCAATACATACACTTTCCAGGACAACGCTCAATCACTTCCTTCTGAATATCAAAAGGACCCCAATCCCTATCAGAAAACGCACCTGCATTGGGCTTAAGCTCACCGTTTACATAAGCTCTTACTGCCTCTTGATCAATCTGGATTTCGTCTCTCCAGATTCCAATGAAAGAAAGGTCTGCACGAGCAATAGCAGCCACACAGTCAAGAGGACAACCAGAAAACTTAAACTTAAACTTATAAGGAAATGCTGGACGGTGAAGCTCATCCTGAAAGTGCATGGTAAGCTCATAATCAAGATCCTGTACATCATAAAGACACCACTCACAAAGAGACTTGCCCATACAGCAAGCAGGACTTCTTAAGTTAGAACCAGAACCTCCAAGGTCCCAGTGAAGCTGATGGGTAAGGTCAAAAAAGGTGGGTTCCAGTTGCTCTGTAGTGGTTCCAATAAGAACCAAGTCACCAGTAGAACCGTGGAAGTTTACGAGACCACTTCCGCGATGATCCCACATCTCACAAAGCTTTCTCAAAGCAGATGTGTGATACCACTTTCCTGCAGTATGATGAACACGGAGGGTATGGAATGCCCAGATAGCAGGAAACTTGTCCTGCTGGTCAGAATAACGACCAATAACGCCTCCACCGTATCCAAAAACTCCCACGATACCACCGTGTTTCCAGTGAGTCTCTTTGTGCTTGTAAGAAAGCTCCAGCTGGCCCATAATATCAAAACAGGCCTGCTTCTTGTGCTTTTCACCATAGGTATAAATGTCATCCACAAAACTTGGCCATGGACCTTTCTTTAGTTCATCAACCATCGGCGTGTCATGTTTTTTCACTTCACTCATTTTACCCTCCCTACTTTTTTTTGATATCTTGATTTTATAATAACTTAAACCAGCTGTCAAGCACTAAAAAGGTTAAATATTTAAAAATAATAAGTTTTAATCCAGATATTAGCATTTTTTTGCATAAAATCATCTTTTTTTAAAAAACTTTTTTAATATATATTTAAAAATTTTTGTTGGATAAATTTTATTATGTGGTAATTTTATACTTACTATGAGCATAGAAAGAACTAAACAAATTTTAAAAAACTTTAAAAATTTTGTCAAATCTAATCCCGAAAACTTATCCACTATAAAAGAATTTCTCAATCAAATAGAAAAAAATCTGAACTCTTCTTTTCTCATTTTTGAAAATATTCTGGATATTCTCCATTCTACTCAGGTTTCTCCAGAAGTAAAAAAATTTCTCCTTGAAAGGACTGCCGAAATATGCGAAAAAAATTTTGAATTCAAAAAAGCCCTGAATATCTATAGAAATCTTGCCAAGAACTATCCTGAAGAACGTTATTTAAAGAAAATCAAATTATTTGAAAGGCTTAAAGAGTTTGACAGGCTCAAATTTGTATTAAAAAAACATGGCGTTTCACTGGAAATCTTCATAAAACTCTATGAAAGATCCCGGATTTCTGGAGAAAGTATAGAAAGCCTTTTAATAAAAGAATTAAAAATTCCTAAAAAAGAATTATTAGCCAGTATAGAAGAATATTATGACGGGATCCCTGCCTTTGACTTAAAAGCCATTAAACAATTTAAAAAAGTTCCCAGGGTGCTGGAGGTTAAACGGCAATTTTTTGAAGATAACTTATGTATTCCCCTGATTTATCAGGATACTACCTATTTAATAACATATCATCCAGAAGATTTTGACAAAATTGAAGAAGTAAAAAAAATTCTTCAAATTCCTTCTATGGAAATTAAAGTTGCCTTTGCTTTAAAAGAAGACATTTTAGAAGTTATAAATAGATACTTCTCCATCCCTTATTTAGAACAGGTTGATTTTTTTGAAGAAGAGGAAGAACTTGAAGCAGAAGAGGTTAAAGATGAAAAGCTCATAGATAATACTATTGTCCAGCTTGTCAATTCCATTATAGAAGAAGCCTATCACATGCGGGCTTCGGATATCCATTGGGAAAGCCTGTCCGGGAAACGAGGTCTTCAGGTAAGATTCCGAATTGATGGAGAATGTATGGTATATAATATTATTCCTCACTCTCAAAAAAATGCAGTAATCTCAAGAATAAAAATAATGGCAAATCTTGATATTGCCGAAAAAAGACTACCTCAAGACGGAAAAATAAAGTTCAGAACAAAAGATGGAAAAACTTTTGAACTTAGAGTTGCTACCATTCCTACAGTAGAAAATAATGAGGATGTAGTAATGAGAATTCTGGGAGGGATGGAACTAAGATCTCTTGAAGAAATAGACCTACTTCCTGAAATTTATCAAAAATTTAAGAAAATTCTTGACCTTCCTTATGGACTCATACTGGCTGTAGGACCTACAGGATCTGGAAAAACCACCACCCTTCATGCAGCTCTTCAATACTTAAACAAGCCCAATAAAAAAATCTGGACAGCAGAGGATCCTGTAGAAATTGTACAGGAAGGATTAAGACAGGTACAGGTCAATCCCAAAATTGGTTTAACTTTCTCCCGAGTGTTGAGGGCCTTCCTGAGGGCAGACCCTGACATCATCATGATAGGAGAAACAAGGGATCATGAAACTGCTCACACCCTTATTGAAGCATCTTTAACAGGACACTTAGTTTTATCCACCCTTCACACAAATAGTGCCCCTGAAACTGTAACCAGGCTCCTTGGCATGGGAATAGATCCTTATAACTTTGCTGACGCTTTGCTGGGCATACTGGCTCAGAGACTTGCCAAAAGACTCTGTCCAGAATGCAAAGAGCCCTATACTCCTTCAGAAGAAGAAATTGAACGACTTATAAAAGCCTATGGACATCATCCTGTAAAGCCGCTTACTGAAGAACTTATTAAAAAAGGAAAATTTTTCAAACCTGCAGGATGCAGTGCCTGTAATTATACAGGATTTAAAGGAAGGGTTGCCATCCACGAACTCCTTGTACCGGACGAAGACTTAAAAAGGCTTATTATAAAAAATGCTCCGGCTGCACAGATAAGAGATGCTGCCATAGAAAAAGGCTTCCTTACCCTCAAACAGGATGGAATTTTAAAGGTTTTAAGAGGAGATACTACACTTGCTGAAATCAATAGAGTTACTTTGAGATAAATGGAATATTCTGAGACTAAACCAATTTCTATCATAAAAGTCAGGCATAATACTAAAAGTACCATCCTTGATTATGTAGCAACAGAAAAAGAACTGGATTTTTTCTTAGAAGATGCTTTTGTTAACAAATTTTATGTTACGCCTAAAGAATTAAAGGAACTGCTCATAGGTTTCTGTGTTTCTGAAGGATTGATAAATCCCTATAAAGAAGGTCTGGAGATTTCATTTCAGAAAAAAAATAAAGAGCTAATAGCTAAAGCCAAAATAAAAAAAGAAAACGCTTTTATATTAAAAAAAGGACAATTTCAAGAAAACAAAATTTCAATACAGAAAATTTTTTATTTATCTGAAGTATTTGAAGAAAATAGCTGTCTTTTTCGTAAAACTGGGTGCTTTCATGTAGCAGCTATATTTAAAGATAAAGAACTCTTGGCTGTAAGTGAAGATATAGGTAGATACAATGCCATTGATAAGGTAATAGGGAAGCTTTTGCTACGACAAATTTCTCCAGAGGGGAAAATTTTGGTAGTCAGTTGTAGAGTATTCAGGAACATACTTTCAAAAGTGCAAAAATTGGGGATAAAGCTTGTTATAAGCAGGGGAGCTCCCACCTACGAAGCCATTGAGTTTGCTAATTTTCACGAAATAACCTTGATAGGCTTCTTGAAAAGAGGTACATTTAATATTTACACACATGCATGGAGGATAAAAGATGAGTGAAGCAAGAATTGGATTTTATGGAGCAACCAAGGAAGTAACAGGGAGCTGTTTTTTACTGGAAATAAGAGGCTTAAAAATTCTTATTGATTGTGGCATGTTTCAGGGGAGAGAGGCCCATGAGCTTCCCTCAGAATTCCCCTTTTCACCCAAAAAGATTGACTATCTTATTTTAACCCATGCCCATATAGATCACTGTGGAAGAATTCCGCTTCTGGTAAGAGAGGGCTTCAAGGGAAAAATTATCTCCACCCGTCCCACAGCCCAGATTGCAAGAATAATGCTTCTTGATTCTGCCAAAGTAATGAGGGAACATTATAAAGTACTTCTAAGAAAAGCCAAAAGGAAGGGTAGAGAACTCCCTCCTCTTCCTTTATACGATGAATATGATGTAGTGGAAAGTTTTCCTTTTTTTGAAATTCAGCTGCCCTATGAAAGGCCTTTTAATCTTTCCGAAGATATAAAAATAACCTTTAAAGATGCAGGACACATCCTTGGCTCCTGTTTTGTAGAAATTGAAGACTTAAAAGCCAGGAAAAAATTTATTTTTTCTGGAGATCTTGGCAATAAAGGGAAGCCCATTGTAAGAGATTATACCCTCCCCTCTGCTGCGGATTTTGTATTTATGGAAACAACTTATGGGGATAGGAATCACAAACCCTTTGAAGAATCTAAAAAAGAGCTTCTTGAAGCTATTTGTGAAACATTTAAAAATGGGGGGAATGTGCTCATTCCTACATTTGCTTTAGAAAGAGCACAGGAAATTTTATTTATTTTAAGAGAATTCCACGAGGCTGGAGAGCTTCCTCCCTGTCAGGTTTTTCTTGATAGCCCGCTTGCCATAAAAGCCACTCGCATTTTTGAAGCCAATCCGGAATTTTTTGACGAAAACGCATATCAAATTTTTCAGAGAAAGGACCCTTTTGACCTGCCCGGTCTTCACTTTACCGAAGATGTAGAAGAATCAAAGGCAATAAATAATATTCGTTCAGGGGCTATTATTATTGCAGGAAATGGCACTCTCACTGGAGGCCGTATTCTTCATCACCTCAAAAACAACATCTGGCGAGAAGAATGTAGCCTTGTATTTGTAGGATTTCAGCCAAGAGGTACTCTCGGAAGAAAAATCGTAGAAGGGGCAGATAAAATTCATCTTTTTGGAGAAGAAGTTGCTGTAAGATTGAAAGTTTATACTATCAACGGCTTTTCCTCCCATGCTGATCAAAGAGAACTCCTTGAGTGGGTAAGCTACTGTGGCACTCCTGAAAAACTCTTTTTAATTCACGGAGAAGAAGACAAAATGCAAATTTTTAAAAGTGTACTTCCAGAAGATTTACAATCAAAGGTTTATATACCTTCTTTTAGTGAAGAAATAGAGCTTTATTAAAATGCGCCTTTCAAAATTTCTTGCCTATTGTGGAGTAGCTTCAAGAAGGAAGACAAAAGATCTTATCTTACAGGGAAAGGTTAAAATCAATGGAAAGGTAGTATGTGATCTTTCCTACCAGGTAGATCCAGAAAAAGATGTAGTGGAAATAGATGGGAAAAGGCTTATACCGCCTCCAAAAGTCTATTATCTGTTTTACAAACCAAGAGGATACATGACATCCTTATTTGATCCTCATGAAAGAAAGACCATTGCTAAATTTTTAAAATCTCTTCCTTATAGAGTATTCCCGGTAGGAAGGCTTGACAAAGAAAGTGAAGGACTTCTCCTTCTGACAAATGATGGAGATCTTGCTCATAGTTTACTTCATCCCAGATTTGAAGTAAAAAGAACTTATTTAGTTTGGGTAAAGCCTAAGCTTGATAAAACTCGCATTGAAGAACTATTAAAAAATGGCGTAATTATAGAAGATAAAAAAATAAAACCCCTTGTGTTTGAAAAATTAAAAAGCAAAAAAAATGGTATCTGTATTTACAAAGTGGTTGTAAAAGAAGGGATAAAAAGGGAAGTAAGAAAAATGGTGGCTTTTTTGGGTGGAGAGGTTATAAAACTGCTTCGCATTGGTTTTGGTCCATTAAGATTAAAAGGGTTGAAACCAGGGGAAATTAGAAAATTAACCGAAGAAGAAAAAAGAAAACTGTTTGAATTTATAGAAGCGCTTCAGGAAAAGAGTTCTTCCAATCGCTCAATTACTTCCTGAGGAGTATTTACATACTGAACATCTGGAATATTTTCCCATGTGTTTAACCCGATTACAGGCTTCCAAAGTTTCAGAGCAAGGGCTATTTCAGAAAGGGTGCCAAAACCACCTGCAATAGAAACCACTGCCTCAACCGAAGTAACAAGTATCACATTTCTTGCCTGCCCCATGCCCGTAGCTACAGGAATTTTTACATAGGGATTGGCATCGTGAGCCTTGGTACTGGGAAGTATGCCTACAGTAATTGCTCCTGCTTCAAAAGCCCCTTTACTTGCAGCCTCCATAACTCCACCAAGACCACCTGTATAAAGAATAACCCCTCTTTCTCCAAGCAATTTTCCCACTTCATAAGCAAGTTGATAAATTTTTGAATCTGCAATACCTGCACCAATTACGGCAATTTTTCTATTCTTTAAAACCATAAGCTCCCACCAATTTTACAAATTTTACACCGTCAAGAGGGGTTGTCTCAAGCCTTCCCCCTTTTTTAATCCCTTTTATAAGCACCTGAATATCTTCATTTCCTACAGGAATAACTATTCTGCCACCTTCTTTTAACTGATCAACAAGTGGCTGAGGAACTTTAGGCCCCCCAGCAGTAACAATAATGGCATCAAAGGGAGCTGCTTCCTTCCATCCAAGAGTTCCATCACCCAATTTAAAACTTATATTTTTATAACCAAGCTTTTCAATTAAAATTTTTTTTGCCCTTTCAAGGAGCTGGTGATATTTTTCTATGGTGTAAACCCAGAGAGCAAGTTCAGCCAGAATAGCCGTCTGGTATCCAGATCCTGTCCCTACCTCAAGGACCCTTTCATTTCCTCTAAGTTCAAGAGCCTCTGTCATCAAAGCAACAATGTAAGGCTGAGAAATGGTCTGACCACTACCGATAGGAAGAGGATGATCCGCGTAAGCCTGATCAATAAGGGAAGGATCTACAAAAAGGTGCCGGGGCACTTTGAGCATGGCCTTAAGTACCCGCTCATCCTTTATACCACGAGCCTTTATTTGCTTTTCCACCATCTTTTCCCGTGCTATACGATAAAGATCCTTCTCAAGCATATTAGCTTCCAGGCCCTACAGTATAATACTTTACATCCACTACTTTGTCGTCTTTTATAACAATTTTCAATACCTGGGTATAATCCTTTCCTTTTATTTTTTTTATTACTGGAATTTTGGCCCAGGTATTCCTTATTCTATAATAGTAGTACCATTCTTCTTTTTTATCAGGATAAACAAACACCTGCACAGGCCGACCAAGAAACCTCAAAACCTCCTCTTTAGTGGTTACTCCCGGGTGTATAAAAGAGGCTTTGGAGGCAAGATTAGGACCCGGTTTGGGAGCACAGGAGATTAATAAAAAACTTGTTAAAAATAATAAAATCAAAGCCTTTTTACCCAAAAAAACACCTCTCTCTAAAATTTTAGAAATAGCCCTTCCAATTTTAATATCAGCTTGAAAAAATGCAATTCCGGTGTTTAATTTTATTCCATCAAGTCCTTAAAAAGGAGAGAGGTTATGAAAAGACTTAACTTTTTAAAATGGATTAGTATTTTCTTGGCATGGCTTTTTTTAACCACCATCCCGGCGTCTGGTTTTTCCAAAACGGCTACAGCTCCTCAAAATTCTCAGGATGAAATTTATAAATATTTAAAGTTGTTTTCTCAAATACTCAGGCTTATTGAAACAGAATATGTGGAAGATGTAAAGGCAAAAGATTTAATCTATGGTGCCATTCAGGGAATGTTACAGACTCTTGATCCTTATTCCACTCTTTTGAAACCTGATGAATATAAAGAACTGCAGATAGAAACAAAAGGCTCTTTTACAGGAATAGGAATTGAAATTACGATAAAAGATGGAATTCTTACAGTGGTTGCTCCTATTGAGGATACACCTGCATGGAAGGCGGGACTTAAGCCTGGAGATAAAATAATAAAAATAAATGGAAAATCCACCAAGGGAATGAGTCTTTTTGAGGCAGTTAAGCTATTAAGAGGGCCAAAAGGCACCAAAGTAAATATTACCATTTTGAGAAATGACAGAGACATAATCAATGTAACCATTACAAGAGATGTAATACCTATAAAGAGTGTAAAGGCCAGGATTATAGAGCCTGGATATGGCTATATAAGAATTACCAGTTTCCAGCAAAAAACTCCAGAAGAGCTTAAAAAAGCCTTAAAAAAACTGGAAGGGAATGGAACCCTTAAAGGCCTTGTGATTGATCTCAGAAACAATCCAGGTGGATTGCTTTCTTCAGCAATAAAAGTGGCAGACGAATTTCTCAACAAGGGAGTAATTGTCTCCATTAAAGGAAAAAACGATAAGAAAAAAATTGTTTTTACCGCTAGGCCAAATCCAAAAGGTAGAGAACACCACTATCCCATTGCTGTTTTAATAAATCATGGTAGTGCTTCTGCTTCAGAGATTGTTACTGGTGCTTTAAAAGATAATCACAGGGCTATTGTGCTCGGGAAAAAAAGCTTTGGTAAAGGTAGAGTACAGACAGTAATACCTCTTGAAGATGGATACGCTGTTAAACTCACTACTGCTTATTATTACACCCCCGATGGTGTTTGTATAGACAAAATAGGGATAAAACCTGACATTGTAATTCCCGATGTTAAACTTGCAGAATCCAAGGGAAAAAAGAAAAACGAGTTTAAAAGCATGTTTTCTATTTCTCCAGAAAAAGATATTCAGGTAAAGATTGCCATTTCAATACTTAAAGAAATTAAAACAATTTCGCAGTTAAAGTATTAATATGTTTGATTTTAAGTTACTTTTTCTTTTGACTCCTCCTCTGCTGCTTGCCCTTACTGTGCATGAATTTTCTCATGGATTTGCAGCTTACTTACTGGGAGATCCCACTCCAAAGACTGCTGGAAGACTTAGTCTCAATCCTTTAAAACACCTTGACCCTCTTGGCACTCTGGTTCTTTTTATGACCCAGGCTATTGGCTGGGCAAGGCCCGTACCCATAAACCCCAACTACTTCAAAAATCCCTGGAGAGACATGGCTATTGTTTCTGTGGCAGGACCTCTGAGCAATTTGCTTCTGGCTATAATCCTTGGAATAGTTTTTAATATAATTTATAAATTTTTTCCTCCAGGGCCTTTCACGCTTCCTCTTGCCAAAATGTCTTATTTAGGCGTGAAACTTAATATAGGCCTTGCCATTTTTAACCTGCTCCCTATTCCTCCCCTTGATGGCAGTAAAATACTGGCAAAATTTTTGCCCTGGTCTCTAAGAAGCCAGTATTTAAAATCAGAAATGATAGGCTTTCTGGTGATACTTCTTCTTTCTGTAACAGGTATCCTGGGAAAAGTACTTTATCCTATTCTCACCTTATTTTCAAACTTTGTTCTTTATTATACAGGACTTATTTTCTAAGATTCAAAGCGGATTTTTCTGAAAACCCGGGGAATAAGTAAAATAGGAAGAAGAGCTACAAAGAATGTGACAAAAAAGAAAGTGGCATAACCCAGAAATTTTGCCCCTACTCCGCTTATACTTCTTGCAAGGACCATGGTAAAACTAAAAAGAGTGCTGAAAATAGCATACTGAGTAGATGAAAATTCTTTTTTGCACAGAGCAGTAAGAAAAGTTATAAAACTTGCTGTACCAAGCCCTCCGGTAAAACTCTCCACGATGCTTGCCACATAGACAAAGTAGCGGGAAACCCAGGGCAGGGCTGCAATGCCATAAAAAAGATTGGAAAAGGCCTGAAAAAGCCCAAGCACAATAAGTGCCTTTTTAAGCCCCCATTTGCTGGTATAATGACCACCTATTAAAGAACCGAGTATGGTAAAAATGCTGCCCAGAGTACCTGAAATAAGGCCTATTTCCACGCGGGAAAAACCCTTGTCCACCCAGAAGGGATAAACCATACCTCCAAGAAGGGCATCCCCTGCCTTATAGGTGGCAATAAAAAAAATCAAAAGAAAATCAGCCCTCTGAAAAAGGTCTTTAAGTGGAAGTAAATATTGTTCTTTAAAGGATACAGGTTCTTTTTTGATGTTAACTTCAAGGTCTTTATGAAAGAAAACCAGAACGCCAGCTAAAAAAGTTAAACAGGCAAGAAAAATAAAAATAAAAGAAAATTTTAGATATTGACTCACTGCAGTAAGGATTCCTCCGGAAAAAATAAGGGCTATCCTGTAAAACGAAACTCTGAGCCCATTAACTCTTCCCAGCTCTTCTGGAGGGGTCCATTCAATAGTAAACCCATCAAGGGCTGTATCAAGAAGGGCTGAAAAGAAAGTCAGAGAAAAAAGAAAAATTACAAATGAGGAAGAAGAAAGAGGAGAAAACTTCAGTCCCAGTAAAGAAAAAGAAAGTCCCCAGAGGGCAATGGCGATCCAGGTCTTTTTTTGAAAATATCTGTCAAGGATGGGTGCCCAGATGGGTTTTAAGCTCCAGAAAATACCTGCTGAGGAAAGAAGTCCTATCTTGACAAGATCTATGCCTTTTGTCCTGAAATAAACAGGTAAAAAAGTATAAAAAAGTCCCAAGGGAAGTCCTGAAAAAAAGTAAAGAAAGGAAATCCAGAAATAACGCTTATTAAGGGCAAACATAATTTCTTTATTTAAACATAATTTTAGATTAACACAATTCAAAATTCACTTTACATTTCCCAGACTATTAATGTAGCCTAGTTTCTCCAAGAAATAAAAAAAAGGGCTTTGAAAAGTATCAAGGGCTGGTAGAAGTTGGTGCATCTAAAAATAGGGCCTGAAAAATCAACTCAGACACATCCTGGGCAAGAAGTCTAAGTGCCTCCTGCCTCCCTGGATCAAGTGTCTTACCCACATCCTCCAACACTCTATAAATCTGATACCGAGAAATGCTTTTTTTGAAAATAACCTTTCCTGTATGCCTATCTATAAGCTCATAATCTCCTCTGAAAGATATTTTTCTTTCCTTAGTTTTTAAAAATGTATCATAGGAAACTGGTTCAAAGTAAATTTGCCTGACTTTTCCTTTTAAAATCAAGTCTGCCTTTTTTTTATCAAAAACCGGGATCAAAAAGCCTCCCTCAGAAAACTTTAGTCTGAGATAATAAGCAAGTAGTTCTCCCAGCTTTGGTTCAGAGGTATAATTAGTCCAGGGGGGGATATAAATTGTGGAATAATTTTGCAAATAATCAGGCTTAGTTACAAGCCTGTACCCACTACATCCCCCCAAAATAAAACTAAGCAACAACAAGATTAATAAGTTTATTCGGCACAAAGATAACATTTTTAAGTTCCTTGCCTTCAAGATATTTTTTAATTCTGGGACGCTCTTTTACCAGAGAAAGAGCTTCTTCCTTAGATATTCCAACTGGTACCTCAAATTGATCCCTTACTCTACCGTTTACCTGTACCACCAATACAAAATTCTCTTCTTTAAGCACATCTTCGTTCCATTCAGGGAAGGCTTCCAGAGAAATAAAACTTTCCTTACCAATCTCTCTCCAGAGCTCCTCTGCAATGTGAGGACAAACCGGGCTTAAAATGAGAAGAAGCTTCTCCAGACACTCCTTAACCAGCTTTTTCTCTACCTCATTTTCCAGAGAAATATTTTTCAAAGCATCCTGAAAAGTATTTAAAAATTCCATTATTGCTGCAATACCTGTGTTAAAATGCATTCTCTCCTCAAAGTCTCCAGAAACCTTTTTTACCGTGGCATGAAGTTTCCTGCGAAGCTTTAGAAGCTCTCCTGAAAGCCCTTTAAAGTCTTCCTCTGAATAGGAAACATCTTTTACCTTTTCTGCAAGGTCTATCACCAGATTATAAACCCTCTTTAAAAACCGATAGGCTCCCTCTATTCCCCTATCACTCCACTCAAGGTCCCTTTCAGGAGGAGCAGCAAAGGCAATAAAAAGCCTCACCGTATCAGCTCCGTATTTTTTTATCATGGAATCAGGATCAACCACATTGCACTTACTCTTGGACATCTTTTCAAACTTGCCAATTATTACCTTTTCTCCACAGCCATCCTTGAGGCACCTTCCTTCTGGAGAAACCTCCTCAGGATAAAGCCATCCATGCTTGGGGCACCGATAAGTTTCTTTAATCACCATTCCCTGAGTAAGGAGTCGGGTAAAGGGTTCATCAAAATTAAAATATCCCAGATCCCTCAGCACCTTGGTAAAAAATCTGGCATAGAGAAGGTGCAAAATAGCGTGCTCTATACCACCGATGTATTGATCTACAGGAAGCCAGTACTCTATGTCCGCCGGATTAAAAGGCTCTGGATGATGGGGACAGGCAAACCTTGCAAAGTACCAGGAAGACTCCATAAAAGTGTCAAAGGTGTCTGTCTCTCTTCTGGCAGGAGAACCACAACGAGGGCAGGTGGTCTTTACAAAGGATTCAAGTTTGGGCAGAGGGCTTCTTCCTGCCTCATCAAGCTCTGCATCAAGAGGAAGTCTAACAGGAAGATTTTCCAGCTTTTCTGGAACAATGCCACACTTATCGCAATAAATCATAGGAATTGGACAACCCCAGTACCTCTGCCTTGAAATTCCCCAGTCCCTCAAACGATAGGTAATTTTTCTTTTACCAAGCCCTTTCTCTTCAAGATAAGCAATAACTCTTTTTTTACCTTCAATACTTTCAAGCCCTGAAAATTCTCCAGAGTTTATCATGATACCTGGCTTTTCATAAGCTTCTTCAAGCTCCTCAGGCTTTAACTCCTTTCCGGGAGGAGTAATCACCACTCTTATTGGAAGGCCATATTTTCTGGCAAACTCAAAGTCTCTCTGATCGTGAGCAGGCACACACATAATAGCACCTGTTCCGTATTCCATAAGAACAAAATTTGCTGCAAATACCGGAATGTTCTCTCCACTAATGGGATTTATAGCGTGGGTTTCAAGGTAAAGGCCCTTTTTCTCTGCAACTCCTTCTTCAATCTGCCTTCTTTCTTTTCTTACTTCCTGAATAAAGGCTTCAAGCTCCTTTGTAAGACCCTTTTTCTCTGCAATTTTTTTTGCTACTGGATGCTCTGGGGACAAACACACAAAAGTGGCACCAAAAAGGGTATCAGGCCTCGTGGTAAAAACTATCAAGTCTTCGTTAAATTCCGGAAGATGAAATTTTACTTCTGCTCCCTCACTCTTTCCAATCCAGTTCTTTTGCATAATAAGAACTTTTTCAGGCCATTTTCCCCTTAATTTTTCAAGGTCCTGA
>Ga0256842_1000158_pt1 | contig 58384 bp, 56 predicted proteins | sample 4559240metaG_FD_185973 | JGI IMG/M metagenome (GOLD analysis project Ga0256842, IMG submission 185973) | Hydrothermal vent microbial communities from Guaymas Basin, Mexico - 4559-240 | ecosystem: Environmental > Aquatic > Marine > Hydrothermal vents | place: Mexico: Guaymas Basin | collected... | reverse complement strand
AGTTACAAAACAATTATCGGTGGAGCCAGGAGCTATTTTTACAGGAACTTGTAAAATGTCTAAAGAAGCTGAGAAATTCGTTAAAAAATAAATTTTAAGACTTGCCAAAAAAGAAACAGACCAAGCAACTTGTTGAAAAGCCTAAACAAAAACTAAATGCTTATGCCAAATATTCTACTATGGCTTTGCAAATGGGTGTTATTATTACCATAGGAGCTTTTGGAGGTTTGAAAATTGATCAATATTTCGATTTTAGTTTTCCCATTTTTACTTTGAGTTTATCAATTATTTCTGTCTTTTTGGCTGTATATTTAGCTATTAAAGATATTATTAAATACAACGATTAAATTGTTTCTAACTAATAAGATAGCATGAATGAAATAAAACAATTTAACAAGCAGATTTTACTAATTGCCACTTTTGCATATTTAGCTATTGCTTTAGTATTTAACTTTTTATTTCCAGAAAAATTTCATTGGTCCTTATTATTGATTCCTGCAATTCTTGCCATTGTAACGACTCTGCTACATCGTAAATTATTACAATCGGGCAAAGATCGCCCACAAAAATTTATTAATGTGTTTATGGCCGTAACAGGTATTAAATTAATGATTTACCTTATTACAGTTTTAATTTATGTTATGTTATTTACAAACTATGCTATTCCTTTTGTGATTATCTTCTTTAGTCTTTATATTATTTATACTGTAATAGAAATAAAGAGTCTTCTTAAATATTTAAAAACGCTGGGATAATTTATTTACCAGAGCGAACTAATATTTGAATATTTTGTTGTCCTTATCGAAAAAAAAAATAACCAATTTATTGAAACATAGATTATCGCCTCATACTTGAAGGTATATTTTCTATATTTGAAATATGAAAAAAGTTCTATCGATAGATGGTGGCGGAATAAGAGGAATAATTCCAGCATTAGTATTAGCAGAAATTGAAAAAAGCGTCGGTAAACCTATTGCCGAAATTTTCGACTTAATAGCAGGAACTTCTACAGGAGGAATTATTGCTTTAGGTTTAAGTAAACAGAAAGGCTCTAATATACAGTACTCTGCCGAAGATTTGGCTAATTTATATTTTGATAATGGAAAAGAAATTTTTTTTCGATCATTTTGGAAAGGCGTTTCGTCTGTGGCTGGAATTGGTGACGAGAAATATTCTCAGGAAGGTATCGAGGCTACCTTGAATCAGTATTTTGGAGATGATAAATTTGGAGATTCAAAGACTAATATTTTGGTGTCTTCATACGATATAGAAAGGAGAGAACCGATATTTTTTAAATCGTGGAAAGAAGAATGGAAGCCTATTTCAATACAATTGGTTTCTCGTGCAACATCTGCGGCACCTACATATTTTGAGCCAGCATATTTCGATATTAATGGCGAAAAAAGGGTACTTATCGATGGTGGTGTATTTATCAATAATCCTGCTATGTCTGCGTATGTAGAGGCCAAAAAATTATTTCCTGACGAAAAAGATTTTATCGTAGTCTCTCTAGGAACAGGAGAATTAATGAGGACAATTTCTTACCAAGAAGCCAAAAATTGGGGTAAAATACAGTGGCTATCTCCCTTGTTAAGTTGTATGTTCGATGGCGTTTCCGATGCTGTTAATTACCAGCTCGAAGAGTTATTAGAAAATAAATACTATAGGTTTCAAACCAAACTCACTACAGCATCCGACGATATGGATAATGCGAGTCAAAGTAACTTAGACGCTCTTAGAAAAGAGGCTGAAAATCTGATTAGAAATCAAAAAGAAAAAATTGAACTGCTTTGTCAACAGTTATAATTTCTTAAAAAAGTGGTTTAAATAAAAAGAGCCTCGAATAAGTTCGAAGCTCTTAAATATTTTCTTACATCTAAAAGATTATTTTTTAAGATGTTTTTTGTATTTGTTTTTAAACTTATCGATACGTCCAGCCGAGTCAACCAATTTCATCTTACCAGTATAAAATGGGTGAGATTCGCTAGAGATTTCAATTTTTACTAAAGGATAATTTGTACCATCTACATCGATAGTTTCCTTTGTGTCTGCTGTCGACCTAGTAATAAAAACATGATCATTCGACATATCTTTAAAAGCAACTAGGCGATACTCTTCAGGATGAATTCCTTTTTTCATTTTTTTAAATATTGTATTTGTTTGATTATTAAGAAGTAAAACTTACCACATTTTACCTTTTGCCCTAATAATTATTACAAATGGTTTCTAATTTTTTCGGACTGCAAATATAGAGATATTTTATAAATCTACAAACTTAATTTACTTATTAACATTTCTATGTTTAAATTTTCTTGTTCGCCAGTATCCATATTTTTTAATTGAATAGTTTTACTTTCCATTTCTTGTTCTCCAATTATGGCAACAAAAGGAATGGATTTTTGATTGGCGTAAGAAAACTGCTTCTTCATTTTTGCTGTTTTAGAATAAAGTTCAGCATTAATACCAGCTTCTCTTACCTGTTTTAAAAGAGGGAGGATGTATAAACTTTCTTGTTCACCAAAGTTAACAAACATTAATTGGGTTTGTTCTTTTTCGTAGACTGGGAATTTTTTGGTTTGAGTTAGAACATCGTATATTCTATCAGCACCAAAAGAAATACCTACACCCGAAACATCCTTCATTCCAAATATTCCTGTTAAATCGTCGTAACGACCACCGCCAGTAATACTTCCTATCTCGACTTCGTTAGATTTTACTTCGAAAATAGCACCTGTATAATAGTTTAATCCACGTGCTAGAGATAAATCTAGTTCAACATTCAAATCAACTTTTGCCGAATATATATAGTTAAAAACAGTCTCTATTTCTTGAACACCTTGCATGCCAATGTCAGAAACTTTGAGTTTATCTTTCAATAAATCAATCTTTTCTTTTGTACTTCCTTGATGTGTGATAATGGGCTTTAATATTTCAATTTTATCGGCAGATATTCCTTTTGTCATAAGCTCTTGCATGACGTTATCCAAACCAATTTTATCGAGTTTATCTATCGCAACAGTTATATCAATAAGTTTATCCTGATGCCCTATCAACTCTGCAATTCCAACTAATATTTTTCGATTGTTAATTTTTAGAGTTACCTCGAGATTTAATCTTTTAAAAACCTCTTCAACAATTTGTATCAGTTCCAATTCATTTAATAATGAATCGCTTCCAACTACATCTACATCGCATTGAAAGAATTCTCTATATCGTCCTTTTTGTGGTCTATCAGCTCTCCAAACAGGTTGTATCTGATACCTTTTGAAAGGGAAATTAATTTCGTTTTGATGTTGAACTACGAAACGGGCAAAAGGTACTGTTAAATCGTAGCGTAAGCCTTTCTCAGAAATCTTTGTTGTAAGTTTCTGAGAGTTTTTCGTTTGCCATGCCTCATCTTTAACTTTCGAAGCGTAATCGCCAGAATTTAGAATTTTAAAAAGTAGTTTATCTCCTTCTTCTCCATATTTTCCCATCAAAGTAGATAGGTTTTCCATGGCTGGAGTTTCTATGGGTTGATAAGCGAATAAAGAAAATACCGATTTAATAGTATCAAAAATATAATTCCTACGAATGGTTTCTGCAGGAATAAAATCTCTTGTTCCTTTCGGGATAGACGGTTTTTGAGCCATATTTGTTTAAAGATTTAGTTTATCAACATTAACAGAGCTAGAATTGGAATTAAGTCCTCCTTTAGAATGATTGGCAATGTCTTGTAATTCTTTTACGAATCGGTTTAAATCATCTTCAGAAAATCCCTTTTCTAGTACGGCTTCTTCTAAAGTTCCCCAAATAGGCTCGCCACAAACAATACAACGAATACCTTCTTCCATCAAATATTTAACAGATTCTGCTACTGTTTCGGTTAGCTCTTCGATAGTGATATCTTTTGTTATCTCCATAATAATGTAATTTTAAAATGCAAAGGTAACAGAAAATAGTATGGAATTCAAAAATGCAAAACAGAAACTAAATTTAATCTTTTTTTGAATATGGATCAAAAACTTATTTTTTTTGTGAAAGGATGTCTTTCTCAAAATATTGCCAAAGTGATTCGTTAGGGACAGGAGCTACAATATTAATGAGTTCCTTTTTTACAGGATGAATAAGTTTTAATTGTCTTGAATGCAGACTGATGCCCTTGTCTGGATTGGACCGTTTAGCTCCGTATTTTAAATCTCCCTTTATTGGTAATCCAATTTTAGATAACTGTGCTCTTATTTGGTGATGACGGCCTGTTTTTAATTCTATTTCTAATAAAGTATATTTGTCAGATTTTGATATTTCCTTGTAAAGTAATAAGGCTCTTTTGCTTAGGGGTTTGTTTTCGTCGAAAGCATAAGATTTATTTTGCTTAGTATTTCGGGTCAAGTAATGCTCTAAACCACCTTCTTTTGGTGTTGGAGAATGACTAACAATAGCCCAATATATTTTCTTTAGATCTTTTTCTTGAAACATTTTATTGAGTCGTACTAATGCTTTTGAGGTACGAGCAAAAATTACAATTCCACTTGTTGGTCGATCTAAACGGTGAGGTAAACCTAGAAATACTTCTCCTGGTTTATTATATTTTTCTTTGAGGTATTGCTTTACAATATCTGTTAAGGGTCTGTCTCCAGTTTTATCACCCTGTACAATATCGGATACTCGCTTATTAACCGCTATTAAATGGTTATCTTCATATAGTATTTCTAAAGAATTTTCTTTGTTCATATTTTATAATACGATATTAATATTGTTCTTTTTCGTTAGGGAAATCTGTAGATTTAACATCAGCAATATAATTTTTTACAGCTCCTTTTATCTCTTCAGATATGTTATGGTAGCGTCTTAAAAAACGAGGAGAAAAAGATTGGGTAATACCCAACATATCGTGTAAAACCAAAACTTGACCATCGACTCCGCCACCAGCACCGATTCCGATAACAGGAATTTTTACTGCATTGGCAACTTTTTTGGCTAAGTCAGCGGGTATTTTTTCGAGCACGATTGCAAAACAACCAAGCTCTTCCAATAAGGAAGCGTCTTCTAATAATTTATTAGCTTCTTCTTCTTGACGAGCACGAACAGTATAAGTTCCAAATTTATAAATAGATTGAGGAGTTAATCCTAAATGTCCCATAACAGGAATCCCTGCTGATAATATTCGTTGGATAGATTCTTTTATTTCAAATCCACCTTCCATTTTAACAGCGTGTGCTCCTGTTTCTTTCATTATTCGAATAGCAGAATGTAGGGCTTCTTTCGAATTGCCTTGGTAAGTACCAAAAGGCATATCTACAACAACTAATGCTTTTTGAGTGGCTCTAACTACCGATGAGGCATGGTAAATCATGGCATCTAAAGTAATAGGCAAAGTTGTAGAAAATCCTGCCATTACATTTGAGGCAGAATCTCCAACTAAAATAACATCGATACCAGCAGCCTCAACTATTTGAGCCATTGAATAGTCATAGGCGGTTAACATTGAAATCTTTTCGCCTCTTAATTTCATTTCGTAAAGCACATGTGTTGTGACTTTTCTAATATTTGATTCTATTGACATAGAGCGGCTATTTATAGTTTTTGTATTTATCAATTTAATTATATGAAAGCGTTTTAACTTGAAATTATCGTTAAATTGTTATATTTTCGCACTTCAATTAAAAAACAATATTACAGACGAATTTTATATTCGACAAATTAATTGCAATAATTCTTTCGTAATGAAACTACAGATACTTAAACAAGCCTTTTTCTTTTCCTTATTAATTTTTATTCTTAGTTCTTGTGAAGAGGATTTTGACACTATTACAGAATATAAAGATCAGACCGTAGTCTATGCTTTTCTACAACAAAAAGATCCGTGGAATGAATTTACCGATACCAATTGGGTTGTGGTGAATAAGGCTTTTTTAGGAGAGGCTAGTGTTTTGGATATGGCCAATGTTGCCGATTCTGTTAATTATAATAATTATGATGATATATCTGTAACTTTACAACGTATTAAAAGTATCGATCCTAAATCGGCAACTGTTGATGCTAGTGTTTATAATCACGAGCCGATTACGTTACATTATACTACGCATTATAAGGATTCTGGTGCATTTGCTACAGATAATAATATTGTATTTTATACTACAAAAGCCTTAATGTATCATAAAGATGTTAATACCAACCCAAGACCAGACGATGATGATCCGTATTATTACCGACTTACGGTTAAAAAGCCAGGGAAAGACTCTGTTTATGCTACTACAAAAATGATAAGAGGAATCATAGAAGACAGACCTTTAACTTTTCCTGTAGGTAATAGATTCATAGATATGGCTTCTTCGTTTCCTAATTATACTTTTACTGTACAATTTGGATCAAATATTGATGCAAGAATCTACGATCTTAAAATTAGAATGTATTATTACGAAAAAAGAACAGATGGAAATATCTATCTTAATTATGTAGATTATCAGAATCCATTAGTTATTACTCGTGATAAAAACCCAGATCGATCTATCGATATGGAAATTGATATTCCGCCTTTAGCATTTTATTCTTCAATAGCCAATCAGCTTTATGATACTAAAGACGTGGTATGGAGAGTTCCTAAATTAACTTTAAAAGATGGCTTAGGCGAAAGTCATGCTTTAATCTTTACCTTAGGTAGTCAAGAAACATATGTTTACAATCAAGTTACCATGCCTTCCGATGGTATTGTACAAGAAAAACCTTCTTATACAAATATTACCAATGGTTTAGGTTTATTTACTTCTAAATGGAGATTTACAAGAGATCGTTTTGAATTGACAGGGAAGACTGTAGATTCTTTAGCACTTGGTGTTGCAACAAAGAATATTAAATTCCAAGACTACAAAGTTTCTGTACCTTTTAATGATACGATAACTTCTGCTGAAGTAATCAAGCTTTTTTAAGAACTTTGCAGTCAAAATTAATTTCTTAAATCTTGTATTAAGAATATAGGTTGTGAGCGCTAAATATTTAAGCTCGTATCCTAGATACTAATTATTTTGTCTGTAATTAATAAATTATCTTTAATCACAATTCCGCAATACTGACTTGATTTTATTTTAATTACCGACTATTTGTCAGATTCTTCTTTTAGTTTCTGACAGAATATCTTTCAATTGAAAATCTCCTATTTTGTCCAAATAACACATGTTGCATTGTTAATAAGCAGATATACAGACCGTTGCGTGTAAAACAAAATATTATCTGTCAATTTTTTTTAGTATTGGCATAAAGATTGAAAAAACCCAATCAGAATTTTAAATTGAAAACATAAAAAATTAAAATATCATGGGAAAAATAATTGGAATCGATTTAGGAACAACTAACTCTTGCGTTTCTGTAATGGAAGGAAGTGAGCCTGTTGTAATCCCTAATAGCGAAGGAAAAAGAACAACACCATCGATTGTTGCATTTATCGAAGGTGGAGAAAGAAAAGTTGGAGACTCGGCAAAACGTCAAGCTATTACCAACTCAGAAAAAACCATATACTCTATTAAGAGATTTATGGGTGAAACTTTTGACAAAGTAACAAAAGAAGTTTCGCAAGTACCTTATAAGGTAATTAAAGGAGATAATAATACGCCAAGAGTAGAGATTGATGGTAAGAAATATACACCTCAAGAAATTTCGGCTATGATACTTCAGAAAATGAAGAAAACAGCTGAAGATTATCTAGGACAAGAAGTTACTGAAGCTGTTATTACAGTGCCTGCTTACTTTAGCGATTCGCAACGTCAGGCTACCAAAGAAGCAGGAGAGATTGCTGGTTTAGAAGTAAAAAGAATTATTAATGAGCCAACAGCTGCATCATTGGCTTATGGTTTAGATAAAAAAGATAAAGATCAAAAAATTGCAGTTTTCGACCTTGGAGGAGGAACGTTCGATATTTCGGTTCTTGAATTAGGAGACGGTGTATTCGAAGTAAAGTCTACAGATGGTGATACTCATCTTGGAGGAGATGATTTTGATCAAGTTATTATATCTTGGTTGGCCGAGGAGTTTTTAAAAGATGAGAATATAGATCTTAGAAAAGATCCTATGGCTCTTCAGAGACTTAAAGAAGCTGCCGAAAAAGCCAAAATTGAATTGTCTAGTTCAACATCAACAGAAATTAACTTACCATATATTATGCCTGTAGATGGCATTCCTAAACACTTGGTAAGAACACTTTCTAGAGCAAAATTTGAGCAATTATCAGACTCTTTAATAAATGCAATTGTTGAGCCTTGTAATAAAGCTATTAAAAACTCAGGATTAAGTGCATCGGAAATCGACGAAGTTATTTTAGTTGGTGGATCGACACGTATTCCTGCTGTTCAAGACAAAGTAAAAGCTATTTTTGGGAAAGAGCCTTCGAAAGGGGTTAATCCTGACGAAGTGGTTGCCGTTGGCGCAGCTATTCAAGGAGGTGTCTTAACAGGTGAAGTTACTGACGTATTGTTATTAGATGTTACGCCTTTATCTTTAGGAATCGAAACTATGGGTCAGGTTATGACAAAATTGATTGATGCTAATACAACAATTCCTACCAAAAAATCGGAAACGTTTACAACTGCTGTCGATAATCAGCCTTCTGTTGAGATTCACGTTCTTCAAGGAGAGCGTCCTATGGCTAACCAAAATAAGTCAATTGGTCGTTTTCACTTAGATGGTATTGCTCCAGGACAAAGAGGCGTCCCTCAAATTGAAGTTACTTTTGATATCGATGCCAATGGAATATTAAACGTATCGGCAAAAGATAAAGGTACTGGAAAAGAGCAAAAAATTAGAATTGAAGCTTCTTCTGGTTTATCTGATGCAGAAATTGAAAAGATGAAAGCTGAGGCCGAAGCAAATGCTGAAGCAGATAAAGCAGAAAGAGAAAAAGTTGATAAATTGAATCAAGCAGACGGTTTAATCTTCCAAGTAGAAAAGCACATGAAGGAAATGGGCGATAAGTTACCAGAAGATAAAAAAGGACCTATCAATGCAGCATTAACTAAATTGAAAGAAGCACATAAAGCACAAGATTTAGCTGCTGTTGATGTTGCAACTGAAGAAGTTAATAAAGTGTTTGCGGAATTGCAACAGCAAACTCAACAAGAGCAACAAGCACAAGGTCAAGCTCAAGGTCAGCCTCAACAAGATCCTAGTGCTGGTCAAGCTGCTGGAGACGAAGTTCAGGATGTTGACTTCGAAGAAGTAAAATAATAGGCATAGCTTATTAGTGAAAAAAAGAACCCGATAGCTTTAATCTAAGCTATCGGGTTTTTTGTGTCACAAAGTATGATTATAATTCAGCGATAATAGCATCAGCCATTTGTTGAGTAGAGGCAGCTCCTTTTTCGATAACATCAGGTTTACCAGGTACTTTTTTCATATCGTAAGTCTGTACCTTTGAATCTTTGATAACCTTAGCTACTGCTTTTCTGATTTTTGCAGCAATTACTTTTTCATCGATATGGTCAAGCATCATACAAGCTGATTCTACCATAGCTATCGGATTAACAATTGAAGTATCGTAATCTGCATATTTGGGTGCAGAGCCATGAGTAGGTTCAAATACAGCAACTCCAGTTTCTGGATTCATTTGAGCAGAACAAGCAAAACCTAAACCTCCAATTAAACCAGCAAAACCATCCGAAATAATATCGCCGAACATATTTCCAGCAACGATTACGCCGTAAGTTTCAGGGTTCTTAGTTAACCACATCATCTGAGCATCGATATTGGTATTCCATAATTCGATTTCTGGATAATCTGCCGCTTGCATTTGCTGAGCCATTTTGTACATCATTCCAGAAGTTTCGCGAATTACATTTGGTTTTTCGGCAACCGTTACCGATTTGTAACCGTAATTTTTAGCATGTTCGAAAGCCGCTCTTACGATTCTTTCTGTTGCTTTTCTTGTAAAAATACGTGTAGAGATAGAGACGTCTTCTTTTGGTGTAGAACCAAAATTCTTTACAAATCTAGGGTGAGTCATAAATGCATCGTGAACTTGTTCGCTAGGATTTGTCCATTCTACACCGCCATATAAACCTTCGGTATTTTGACGAAAAATAACTACATCTACAGGAGGTTCTTCAACGCTTCCATCAGCCGCTCTACGGATAAAATTTAAAGGATTACCATCGTAAGACTTACAAGGTCTTGCACAAATATCTAAATTGAAGTGTTGACGTAATTTTACAATTGGACTAGCATAAATTAAACCTTTTTCTTTAAATTCTGGAGCAAGTTCTTCGAATGCTTCATCTTTTGGTTTAGATGTAATAGCGCCAAATAAAGCAATTTTGTGTTTTTCTAATAAATCGATAGTTCTTTGTGGTAAAGCTTCACCTTCTTTTTTCCAAAATTCCCAACCTATGTCTCCTTCAACATATTCTGCCTTAAAACCAGCAGCATTTAATACTCTAATAGTTTCGTCTAATACGACTCTTCCGATGCCATCTCCTGGCAATGATACAATTGTTCTCATTATTTCTTTTTTCTATAAGTTCTTTTATTTAAGTTCTAAAAATAGATAATATTTATTATTAAATCAATGTCTTAAATCCAAAAGTTTATCAATTAATTTATTCATGAAAAATTTGGCTATTTACAGTATATATTTACTTTTTTGCCGATGAAATACATACAAAATATTGGATTCTGACCATAATTATAAACGATCATACTTAGATAAGTTTTTTTAACGTTCAAGTTCAGTGCTATTCATTTTCTTAGTTTATCTTTGTAGATTGCGTTTGTTTTATATCTTTAAATAGAAATAGGAAAAGAGAGAATATGTTTTTTAAAGTTGAGAAGAAAGACCCTAATAGTAAAGCTAGAACAGGAACAATTAGTACTGACCACGGGGAAATAAAAACCCCAATTTTTATGCCTGTTGGTACGGTTGCTTCGGTAAAATCCGTTCATCAGCACGAGCTAAAAGACGATGTGAAAGCACAGATAATTTTAGGTAATACCTACCATTTATATTTACGTCCAGGCATGGATGTGATGAAAAATGCAGGCGGTTTACATCGGTTTATGAATTGGGATAGACCTATTTTGACAGATAGTGGAGGTTATCAAGTTTTTTCTCTTTCTGCAAATAGAAAATTAACAGAAGAAGGTGCTATGTTTAAGTCGCATATCGACGGTTCTAAACATTTGTTTACACCTGAAAATGTAATTGAAACACAGCGAATTATTGGGTCGGATATTATGATGGCTTTAGACGAATGTCCTCCTTATCCTAGTGATTATAAATATGCAAAGAATTCAATGCACCTAACCCATCAATGGTTGGAGCGAGGAATGAATCATTATAAAAAGACAGAACCACTGTATGGTCATAGACAAGCTTATTTTCCTATAGTGCAAGGGAGTACTTACAAGGATTTGAGAGCGCAATCGGCTGAGTTTATAGCCTCACAAGGCGCTATGGGCAATGCTATTGGAGGGCTTTCTGTTGGAGAACCTGTAGAGGATATGTACGAAATGCTCGAAATTGTAAATAATATTTTACCTTTAGATAAACCACGTTATTTGATGGGGGTGGGTACGCCGATTAATATTTTGGAAGGCATTGCATTGGGTACAGATATGTTTGATTGTGTGATGCCGACACGTAATGGTCGTAATGGCATGTTGTTTACTTCCGAAGGAACTATCAATATTAAAAATAAAAAGTGGTCTAAAGATTTTTCTTTTCTAGATATTAATGGAACATCTTATGTAGATTCGACTTATACTAAAGCTTATGTTAGGCATTTGTTTAAATCTAACGAAATTTTGGGTATGCAGATTGCAAGTATTCATAATTTAGCTTTTTACTTATGGCTTGTTGGAGAAGCCAGAATGCATATAGAACAGGGCGATTTTATTGCGTGGAAAAATATTATGGTGAAAAAATTAGGCGTAAGATTATAATTTATGTTTGGGAAACTAGATTTATATATCATTAAGAAATTTTTAGGGACTTATTTTTTCTCTATATTGCTTATTGTTACTGTTGCAGTAGTTTTTGATGTTTCCGAAAAGATTGATGATTTTATTGAAAAAGATGCTCCATTTCATGCGATTGTCTTTGATTATTATATGAATTTTATTCCTTATTTTGCTAATCTCTTCTCTTCGCTTTTTATATTCATCTCGGTAATATTTTTTACTTCAAAATTGGCTTATAACACAGAGATTATTGCAATTTTAAGTAGTGGGATTAGTTTTAATAGGTTTCTTCGACCTTATTTAATATCGGCAACAGTTCTTGCTTTATTTTCTTTTTTTTTAAATAATTATGTCATTCCCCCAGCCAATAAAGTACGGCTCGATTTCGAGGAGCATTATATCAGAAATAGAATTGTAAACAGAAGTCGAAATATTCATAAACAAATATTACCAGGGCAATATTTTTATCTGCAATCTTATACCGTAAGAAATCAAACAGGATATAAATTTACTTTAGAACAATTTAAAGATGGGAAGTTAGTTTCTAAATTGAAATCGGATCAATTGAAATGGGATTCTGTACAAGGGAAATGGCAAACTAGTCGTTATTATATTAGAATTATTCATGACGATGGCGATGAAATAATAAAAGGTAATAAGCTAGATACAACATTAAATATTTTGCCTAAAGATTTTGCTCAGAGAGAAAATATTGTAGATGCTATGAATATTCATGAGCTAACCAGATATATTGAGAAACAGAGAATGCAGGGGGCGGAAAATGTAGTTGCTCTTGAAGTGAAGTGGCATCAACGCTTTGCTTATCCATTTTCGGCTTTTATTTTAACTTTAATTGGGGTTGCTTTGTCATCGAGGAAAAGGCGAGGCGGTATTGGTATACAAATTGGTGTGGGTATTGCTCTGAGTTTTTCGTATATATTATTTATGCAAGTTTCTACAAATATTACAATAGGTAACGGATATAATCCGTTTATTGGTTCGTGGACTCCTAATTTTATTTATAGCTTAATAGCTTTATTTTTGTATAAAATTGCTCCAAAATAATAAAAATTATAATATGAAGATTATTAATATTATTGTTCTATTAAGTTTATCGATAAGTATTTATGCGCAAACAGAAATTAAATTTGCTTTATTTGGTGGTGGTGATTATTCGATGTTAAAAGCACCAGCCGATTCTATTTCTGTAAGTTCAAATATTAATGCTTTAGCAGGTGCCGAACTTATTTATTTATTAAAAAATAATAATCAGCTTCATTTAGGTAGTTCTATATTTACAAAGTCGTCTACAAACGTAAAGCATATAAAATATAATAACACCTTTGTTTCTCTAAATGCAAATTATTATTGGGGTTTTTCGAAGAATGTATACTTTACTGTAGGACCTCAATATTCGGTTATTATAAAATCTAATACACGTCATGGCTCCGAAATAGAAGATTTGGATGGCTATAATTCGTATTTATCGGTAAATGCGGGAATTAATCTTCGATTGCAATCACACTTGAATCTTGGTGTAGCATATGAATATCCAATCAATAACCCCAAATTAGCTGCTTGGCCAAGCTTGAAGGTAAGCATTAGTTTATTAATCGATAAAGGGCTTTTTAAGGTTTCTGAAAAGGATAATAGAAAAGTTTATGCTCAAAAAAATATTCAAACACTCAAGAAAACCGCATTGCTAGTTCGACTTAGAGGGTATAAAAAGCAGATTGCTGCATACCAAGAAAAGGGAGATACTGTAATGGTCAATCTGATGAAGAAAAAAAGGGATGAGCAGAATCAATCTATCGTTGATGCTTTTGCTTCGGAATTTTCTTTTTGTCCTGTATATTTCTTTTATAATTATGATACTAAGAAAATTAGAAATAAAGAATATACCAATGTCTTTGTCAATAAAGACCTTAGAATAGATCCTGCTATTGAGTTTAATTTAGACACTTTTTTAATAGGAGAATTGGGCTATACAACAATTGATACAACAAGTATTTTTGGACATAATGGGATCGCTAGGGATTCGGATAATCAATTAACAGATAGGGCGGTATATAGTAAGTCTAATGATTTTTCAAATTATGGTTTTAGTATCAGAAATCAAGATTTTTATGTTATTCCGCATCCTTTTCCTAGTTTTATTAGTGGATATTTTACAGTTATTAAACGATCAAATAAGTCGATGGTATCTATATTAAATGAGCGGCTTTTAGATTATTATCGAGGAAAGAAGAAATGATAAAATCATATTTAGTTTTCTTATGAAGATGAATGTGTTTGGAAATTAGAAAGCCATTTCAGTTTAAACTGAAATGGCTTTCTTTATGTAAGAAGCTTATTTGATTACCAAATATACGCTCTATCTTTTTTTGCCCTGTATAATTTGTCACCTTCTTTAACATTGAATAAATCGTAAACACGGTCGATATTAAATAAAGGAACATTTACTCTAGCATCACCAGGAGAATGAACATCTTCTTTTAATCTACGAATTAATTCTTCGTCAAGAATAGTTTGTCTCCAAATAGTAGCATACGATAAGTAAAATCGTTGAGCGGGAGAATAATCATCAATTTTCTGATTGCTTTTTGATTCTTCAGTCATTTGGTATGCATCCCAGGCAATATTTAATCCGCCTAAATCAGCAATATTCTCGCCAAGAGTTAGTTCGCCATTCACATGTAAACTATCTAACTCTACATACTTATTAAATTGGTTGATAATAATTTTAGTTTTAGCATCAAATTTTGTAGCATCTTCTTCTGTCCACCAGTTGTTCAGGTTTCCGTCGATATCATAATTACGACCTTGGTCGTCGAATCCGTGAGTCATTTCGTGTCCAATAACAACCCCAATAGCACCGTAGTTTACAGCGTCGTCGGCATTCATATCAAAGAAAGGAGCTTGTAAAATAGCTGCAGGAAATACAATTTCGTTGCCATTTGGACTATAATAAGCATTTACTGTTTGTGGTGTCATACCCCATTCTAGTTTATCGTGCTCTTTACCAACTTTGTTAATGTTGAAATTAAAAGCAAATCGCATAGCTTGCTGCGTATTTTCGTAGTACGATTGAGTGTCGTTAATTTTTAAGTCTGTATAATCTTTCCACTTATCAGGGTAACCTACTTTAACAGTAATACCTTTAAGTTTAGCAATAGCTTTCTCTTTGGTAACATCACTCATCCAATCTAGATTTTTAATACGACCTTCGAATGCTGTTCTAAGATTTTCTACCAATTTTACCATTCGGTCTTTGGCTTCTTGTGGGAAATATTTTTCTACATATAATTTACCAACAGCCTCGCCAAGCGCACCATTTGTAGTACCTAATACACGTTTCCATCGTGGTCTCATCTCTTTCTGACCACTTAAGCTTTTTCCATAAAAGTCGAAATTTGCATTCTCGAAGTCGCTCGATAAGAAAGAAGAAGCTCCGTTAATTACTTTCCATTTTAAATAGGTTTTTAGAACTGATAAGTCGGTGTTTTCGATAAGCTTAGAAAGCTCTTTAATAAAGTTTACAGTTCCAATATTAAGATCTTTTAAATCCGTTAAACCAATATTATTAAAATAATTGTTCCAATTAATGGCAGGCGACATTTTTTGTAATTCTTCGACTGTTGTTTTGTTGTATGTAGTAAAAGGGTCACGAAGTTCTAATCTTGTAAGTGAGTTTTTAGCCAAAGTGGTTTCTACTTGCATGACTTCGTCAGACAATTTCCCAGCAGTTTCTGCATCGTTTCCAACAAGAGTAAATTCGGTTTTAATTAAGTTTTTATAATCGACTCTTAGTTTTTTACTTAGTTCATCATCTTTTGTATAGTAATCTCTATCAGGCATTCCAAGTCCGCCTTGATACATATGTAAAATTACCATTTTACTATTTTTGTCGTCTTGAGAAGCCATGATACTAAAAAATGGAGATTTGTATGATTGGTGCATTTTCGCAACCAAATTCATCATATCTTCTTTAGATTGTAGGGCATCAACTTCTGCCAAATCTTTTTCTATTGGAGCGAAACCTGCTTTATTAATTGCTGCAGTGTCCATTCCTGTTTTAAAAATTGCTGCAATTTTTTGAGCATCAGGGTTGTCTAATTTCTCAGCATTTTGCAATTCATCGACAAGAGATTTTAATTTTTTCTGATTGTTGTCGTACAATACTGTAAACGAGCCATACTGTGTTTTATCGCTAGGAACAGGATTGGCTTTTATCCAACCACCGTTGGCAAATTCAAAAAAGTTTTCTCCAGCTTTTACAGACAAATCCATATCTGCTTTATCCAAAGCTTTTGTAATTTCTGTTTTTTCTTTCATTTCCGTATCATTTTTAACTGCTGTATTTTCGCACGAGGCAAAAAGCATAATAGCCGCCGATAAGGGTAATAGTTTAAAGTAACTCATAGTTCATGTTTTATATATTCGCTAATCTATATAGGTTGTTTCTACAAAGATAATTATATTATTTATTTTGATACTTTTCTACTGCTAAAGTTAATTGAATAAAATCATCAACGCTCAATTGCTCTGGTCTTTCTGTTAAAAATTTACAATCTGTAATATTTCCGATATGTTGCCTTAAAGATGCTCTGAGCATTTTTCTGCGTTGGCCGAAACTTTCTTTAATTAATCGAAAATATAATGCTTCGTCGCATTCTAAATTTTTTCTATTGTTTCTAGTTAACTTAATAACTGCCGATTTTACTTTTGGAGGGGGAGTAAAAGCGTTTTCGTTAACCGTAAAGAGGTATTCTACATCGTAAAATGTCTGAAGTAATACACTAAGAATTCCATAAGTTTTAGTGCCCGCTTTTTCTTGAATCCTCTCGGCAACTTCTTTTTGAATCATACCGACTAAGCCGGGCACATGATCTCTATGTTTGAGCATTTTAAAAAATATCTGAGACGAAATATTGTATGGGAAATTTCCTACAATGTAAGTGTCTTCATCGAATAACTTGTGAGCATCTAATTTTAAGAAATCGCCAGATATTACATTCATATTGGGGTAGTTTTTAGCTAAATATTCTACAGATTCAGAATCAATTTCTATAGCAGAAAAATTAAAATCTTTTTGATATAAATCTTTTGATAAGATACCCATTCCAGGGCCAATCTCAATCATTTTCTTAGCCTCTAATTCAAGAATAGCACTTACTATTTTATTAACAATATTTTCATCGTTCAGAAAGTGTTGACCTAATTTCTTTTTTGCTCTAACGCTCATATTTTCAATAGCTGTGTGTCCTTGTTAAAAAAAGTTACTACATTTGTATACAAATTATTCTACAAAAGCCTAATGCACAAAAATAAACTATTCAAATTAGTCTTTAAACTATTAATAGTGTTATTTTCTTATGGCTATATTTATTATATATTTAAGACCTTAAAAGTCAATTGGCATGAGTTTGAACATGTAAATTTATTATTCTTTATTTTTGCATTATTATTGATGCCTGTTAATTGGCTTTTGGAGTCGTTTAAATGGCAGTATTTGTTAAAAGATATTCAGCAAGTTTCATTAGTCAAAGCTATTAGAGGTATTGCAATAGGAATAACTTCTGGTATGGCCACACCAAATAGAATAGGGGAATATGTAGGGAGAACTTTTGTATTAAACAAAAAAAATCGAGTGAAGGGATCATTAGCTACAATGTTGGGCAGTTTATCGCAAGTGCTTATTACATTAATATCTGGGATGCTTGCTTGGATTGTGATTTTTGAACAAGTTCATTTTTTTAATAATCTTATATATAGGCCTTTCTTTATAGCCGCACTTGTTGTGTTAATGGACATAATGTTGTTGTTGTTTTATAATCTTCAATGGATAAAACGTTTGGCTAAATGGTTATCTATTAATCAAAGATACATTGATGAACTTAGGTTTTTGAGTAAATTTAAGGTTTCGGAATTAAGTTTTGTGTTGTTTCTAAGTTTTTTTAGATATGTAGTTTTTGCTATTCAATACGTACTTTTATTATGGGCTTTTGGTCTTAATATTCCTCTTTTGTATAGTTTATCTGCCATAGCTGTTATCTATCTAATTATTGTATTTATTCCTCATTTCTCGATTACAGAATTAGGAGTAAGAGGTTCTGTTGCTATTTTAGTTTTTCAGAATTTTACAAATCAATTGCATTTAGTTGCTATGGCAGCTGGTGTTTTGTGGTTAATTAATATTGCTATTCCAACGGGGATAGGTTCTGTATTAATGCTTACTAAGTCTTCAGAAAATTAATCGCTTAGTTTATTAGGAATATCATCTGGGGTATACAATTCTTCAATGCTTATATTGAGTTAATAAAATTATTTCTTTACTTAGCTCATAGGCTCTGTATCAAGAATATTGATTGAAAAAATTTATACAAATTTCTCAAGTCTTTTTTAGAATTAATCTAAATTAGATTATCTTTGTATTTTAATTTTATAAAATATTAATTCAAAATACATAAAGAAATGAGTGTAACCAAAGAACAAATACTAGAGAAATTAAGTATCGTTCAATACCCTGGCAAGAATGCTGATATTGTAAAACTTAATATGGTTACTGGGCTAAGTGTTAAAGATAATAAAGTATCGATGACCTTAACTTTTCCAGAAGCTAAAAGTCCTTTCGAAAAGTCGTTGATTAAAGCTGTTGAAGCAACTCTAAAATTGATAGACGCAAGTATAGAGGTTGAGATTAAAACAGCAAGTAAAGTTGCAGTTCAACCTTTAACTGTAGAAAAAGAAACGCCACTAAAAGATGTGAAGAATATTATTGCTATTGCATCGGGAAAAGGAGGAGTAGGGAAATCTACAATTACTGCGAACTTAGCAATTGCTCTGGCAAAGACAGGTGCAAAAGTGGGAATATTGGATGCTGATATTTATGGGCCTTCTATGCCTAAAATGTTCGGAATAGAAGGTGCTAAACCAACTATCGAGAAAGTTAATGGTAAAGATATGATTCGTCCTGTTGAGAGTTATGGTGTAAAAGTTTTATCCATAGGATTCTTTGTAAATGCTGAGGACCCATTAATTTGGAGAGGATCTATGGCAACCAATGCATTAAATCAATTTATTAACGATGTTATATGGGGAGAATTAGATTATTTATTATTTGATTTACCTCCAGGTACTGGCGATATTCATTTAACAATGGTACAAGGATTGCCTGTAACAGCAGCGGTGGTAGTAAGTACGCCTCAAGATGTTGCTCTAGCTGATGCAATAAAAGGAATTAATATGTTTAAAACAGAGTCTATCAACGTACCGTTACTTGGTTTAGTTGAGAATATGGCTTGGTTTACTCCAGAAGAATTGCCTGATAATAAGTATTATATTTTTGGAAAAGATGGATGTAAAAAATTAGCTGACGACAGAAATATTCCTTTATTAGGACAAATTCCATTAGTACAAAGTATTAGAGAGGGTGGCGACAGTGGAGTTCCTTCTGCAGCAGATGAAAAATCTGTTATGGGACAAGCCTTTGCAAGCTTAACTACTCAGGTATTAGCGCAGTTAGAAATTCGTAATTCAACTATGGGAGCTACTAAAAAAGTTGAAATTAAAGAAGGTGCAGGATGTTCAACACATTAGTAAATTTTATTGAATAATAGATAAAAAGAAAGAGCCAAGTTAAAATTTTAACTTGGCTCTTTTTATAGGAAAAACTTTTTATAAAGCTTCGATAATTAATGCCGAAGCTCCACCACCACCGTTACATAACGAAGCGGCTCCATATTTTGCATTATTCTTTTTTAGAACAGAAATTAGAGTTACAGCAAGTCTAGAACCTGTGTTTCCAAGAGGATGACCTAGCGAACAACCAGAACCCCAAATGTTTACTTTTGAGTGATCTAATTTTAAATCTTTTTCAGCAGCCATAGGAACAACAGCAAAAGCTTCGTTTAGTTCGTAATACTCGATATCTTCTAATTTAAGATTAGCTCTCTTTAAAGCAACAGGAATTGCTTTTCCAGGAGCTGTAGTAAACCATTCTGGTGCACCAGCAGCATCGCCGTAACCAACTACTTTAGCAATTGGAGTTAAGCCTAATTCTTTAACTTTTTCGCCAGACATTAAAACTAAAGCAGAAGCCCCATCATTTAGTGTTGAAGCATTTGCAGCAGTTACGGTACCGTCTTTTTGGAATACAGGACGAAGTTTAGGAATTTTATCAAATTTTACATTCTTGAACTCTTCATCTTCGGAAACAATAATATCTCCTTTTCTTCCAGATACTGTAATAGGAATAATTTCATCGTTAAAATTCCCAGCGTCCCAAGCAGCTGCCGATCTTTTGTAAGATTCTATGGCAACAGCATCTTGTTCTTCTCTAGTAAAATTATATTCTGATGCACAAAGCTCACCAGCATTTCCCATATGATAATTATTGTAAACATCCCAAAGGCCATCGTTTACCATACCGTCGATAACTTTACCGTTACCTAATTTCATACCGTTACGCATAGCTGGCAAATAATGAGGTACGCTTGACATATTTTCCATTCCCCCAGCAATAACAACATCGTTATCGCCTAATAAAATAGTTTGTGTAGCAAACATAATAGATTTCATTCCGGAAGCACAAACTTTATTTATTGTTGTACAAGGAACTGTGTTTGGGACACCAGCAAATAAAGCTGCCTGACGAGCAGGAGCCTGACCTTCGTTGGCTTGTAAAACGTTACCCATAAATACTTCATCAATTTCATTAGCATCGATGCCTGCTTTTTTAATAGCACCTTCGATTACGGCTGCTCCTAGTTTTGTTGCAGGAACGCTAGACAAGGCTCCTCCAAAACTTCCTATCGGTGTTCTTACAGCCGATACAATAAATACTTCTTTCATATGAATATAATTTATAATATATTAATTGTTAATTAGTTACGAATTCTTAGCGAGAATTTTTATAAGGGTTTCAAGATATAAAAACATTTGCATATTTAAAAGTATAGAACATTGTTTATTAGCATATCGATTCCTTAAATTTGCTAATCGTTTAAGTGAAATTTGATGTGAAAAGATAAATACTTCCGTAAAAGTAAATTCCTACGGAAGTATTTATTATGTTTAATTAATCACATTCAGGATATTTTGTTCTTATCATATCTCGTAGGTTTTACCTCGAGGATATTAATTTGTTCTAATCTCTCTGTTTCTGATGCATCACTTTCAAGTTATAAACTTCTTTTTCGGTATATAATTTAATGTGATAAATTTCATAAGCTAACTTTTCTAAGTTAAGCTCAATCTTATCATTTGTATTTTTGACAGTTTGATTTAGAACTTTTCCGCCTTGCTAACCATCGCCATAACTATCATAAAGTTCAATGCTATAATTACATTGTGCAAAACTCGAAAAGCTAAATGCAAAAAATGAAAATAATAATACTAATTTTTTTAATAGTAGAGTGTTTCATAGTTATTAAGTGGTATGTAGGTGTATGTATAAATACACATGAAAACTAAAATTGTTGTCTCAATAGAATCTTAAATTACTAAATTTTAATGGATTAAACAATATTGAATATGAAAAGTGAGTTAGAGAAGTGGTTTTTATTTTATTCACCTCCTATTTTTGTTATCTTTGTTGTTGTTTAGAACGATTTAAAATAAGAGAATGACAAACGAACTTTTATATCAGAAAGCCTTAAATCTTGAGTTTTTAACTGTTGAAGAAGGTCTCCAATTATATACAACTGCAGCAACACCAGATTTAATGTTTATTGCTAATGAAATTAGAAAGAAATTAAACCCAGGTAAGATTGTGGGCTGGCAAATAGATAGAAATGTTAACATTACAAATGTTTGTGTAGCACAGTGCAAATTTTGTAATTTTTATAGAAGAATCGACGCAGATGATACTTATATAACGACTATTGCAGAATATAAACAGAAAATTGATGAGTTATATGAGATAGGAGGAAATCAGGTATTGTTGCAAGGGGGATTACACCCTAAATTAGGATTAAAATTTTACAAAGATTTATTTTCAGAGCTTAAAACTTTATATCCAGGTTTAAAATTGCATGCTTTAGGCCCTGCCGAGATTCATCATATAACTAAAAAAGATCGATTGAGTTATAGAGAAGTTCTAAAAGAGCTGATGGCATCGGGATTAGATTCTTTGCCAGGAGCTGGAGCTGAGATTTTGACCGATAGAGTTAGAAGTATAGTTTCTAAAGGCAAATGTAATTCTAAACAATGGTTAGATGTGATGCGTGAAGCACATAAATTGAATATGTTGACTTCTGCTACAATGATGTTTGGACATATTGAAAATATTGAGGAACGAATTGAGCACCTGATATCTATTCGACAAGTGCAATCGGAAAAAACGACTGAACAAACAGGCTTTATTTCGTTTATTCCTTGGCCTTTCCAAGACGAAGGAACTGAATTAAAAAATGAACAAGGGGTTACAAATACTGTTTTAGCCGACGAATATATCCGAACCATTGCCATAAGCAGAATACTACTTCCAAACATCAAAAATATTCAAGCATCTTGGTTAACAGTAGGCACGGAAGTAGGCAAGATTTGTTTACAAGCTGGAGCGAATGATTTTGGCTCTATTATGATAGAAGAAAATGTAGTTTCTGTTGCTGGTGCCAATTATAATCACGATAAGGAATCTATTCAGAGATCGATTAAAGAAGCTGGTTTTACACCACAGTTAAGAAATCAGAAATACGAATATTTGGAAATCTAAGTCTAAGTTTTTGCTGTTTTCTAATTTTGAAATCTTATATCTTGCCAAAAAAATCATAACTTTGCTTTATACTTATGGAACCAAAAAAAACATACTTCATATCTGATGTTCATTTAGGACTACCTAACCATACAGAAAGTTTAAAGCGAGAGAAAAAATTGGTGGCTTGGCTCGAAAGTGTTCGCTTAGAAACCAAAGCCTTGTATTTGTTGGGCGATGTTTTCGATTTTTGGTATGAGTATAAATATGTTGTTCCAAAAGGTTATGTTCGCTTTTTAGCAAAAATTGCAGAATTCACAGACTCAGGAATACCAGTTTATTTTTTCACAGGAAATCACGATGTTTGGGCTTTTGATTATTTCGAGCAAGAAGCGGGAATGACTATTATTCGCAAACCACAAACCATAGAAATATCTGGAAAAAGATTTCATATGGCACATGGCGATGGTTTAGGACCTGCCGATACAGGTTTTAAGCTGTTGAAGTGGCTGTTTACAAATAAAACAGCACAATTTATGTTTTCAAGAGTGCATCCAAATTTTGCACTTTGGTTGGGAAACTCATGGTCACGTAAACATCGTTATGATTTAGAATTGGACGACTTAAGTTTTCAGGGTGTTGAGAATGAATGGTTGGTTCAATATTCTAAGACTCTACTAAAAACAGAAAAAATAGATTATTTCTTATTTGGTCATCGACATATTGCGGTAAACCTAAAAATTGAAAATGCTCAATTTATTAACCTTGGAGATTGGATATCTAACTTCACCTTTGCTGTTTTCGATGGCGAATCCTTGAGTTTGCAGCGGATAAATGGTGAAATCATTTCTATAATGGAATAATTTTCAAAACAAATTTCAGATTGTTTTGTTTTGAATGTGTGTTGATAGAAAAGTATAGACTTTGATAAGACTTATTTTTAAACCACCCCTTTGCAATGCAAATCCTTTTGTATCTTTGTAAGTTATACTTAAAATGTATTCAAAGATGAGCAATAGAATTTGTAGATTATTCAAAATAAAATATCCAATTATACAAGGAGGGATGATTTGGTGTAGTGGGTGGAAATTAGCTACAGCAGTGAGTAATGCGGGAGGCTTGGGTTTAATAGGCGCAGGTTCGATGTACCCCGATGTATTTCGTGAACATGTGCAAAAAGCTAAGAAAGCTACGAATAAACCTTTTGGTGTTAATATTCCACTGTTATATCCGAATACTCAAGAGTTAATGAATATTGTTATCGAGGAAGGTGTGAAGATTGTATTTACTTCTGCAGGAAACCCTAAAACTTGGACTACATTATTAAAAGAAAAAGGAATAACAGTAGTTCATGTTATATCAAATTCAAAATTTGCTTTAAAGTCAGAAGAAGCAGGTGTTGATGCCGTTGTTATTGAAGGTTTTGAAGCAGGTGGGCATAACGGAAGAGAAGAAACTACAACTCTAGTGGCAGTACCAGCTGTTCGTAAAGTGACTACCTTACCCATTATTGCAGCAGGAGGAATTGCTACGGGTAAAGCCATGCTGTCTGCAATGATTTTAGGAGCCGATGGCGTACAAATGGGAACAAGATTTATTGCTTCTCAGGAATCTTCGGCACACGATAAATTTAAAGCAGAGGTGATTAATGCTAAAGAAGGAGACACTCAGCTTTCGCTAAAACAGTTGGTTCCTGTTCGTTTGATTAGAAACGATTTTTACAATCGTGTAAATGAAGCGGAAATAAAAGGAGATAGTAAAGAACAAATGATAGACCTTTTAGGAAAAGCAAGGGCTAAGAAAGGAATGTTCGAAGGTGATATAATTGAAGGAGAATTGGAAGCAGGACAAGTATCAGCAATAATAGAAAAAGTGGATTCTGTAGAACATATTATTGCCGATGTCGTTTTAGAATATAAAGTGGCAAGAGCGCAAGTGTCTCATGTGAAATTTGATATTGGGTAGTTGGGGTAACTTACCGAACATCATTAATAAAGAAAAAATGATAAAATACGAAAAATTTACTTTAGAAAACGGACTTCGAGTGATCGTCCATCAAGATACATCTACGCCAATAGTAGCCTTTAATTTGGTCTATAATGTTGGGGCAAAAGACGAAAATCCAGAGCAAACAGGATTTGCACATTTATTTGAACATTTAATGTTTGGAGGCTCTAAAAATATTCCTTCTTACGACGAACCATTGGAGCGAGTAGGCGGTAGTAACAATGCTTTTACAAACAACGATATTACTAATTACTACGAAACTTTACCTAAAGAAAATTTAGAAACAGCGTTTTGGTTGGAGAGTGATAGGATGTTAAGTTTAGCCTTTACCGATAAAAGTTTGGAAGTTCAAAGACAAGTGGTTATCGAGGAGTTTAAGCAAAATTATTTGAATCAACCTTATGGCGATACAAGTTTGCTCTTGCGCCCTTTAGTTTACAAACAACATCCTTATCAATGGTCAACTATCGGAAAAGAAATTTCGCATATCGAAGGTGCAGAAATGTCGGATGTAAAAAACTTCTTCTACTCACATTACGCCCCTAATAATGCAGTACTTACCGTTGCCGGTGATGTTACGACAGAACAAGTACAAGCTCTATCAGAAAAATGGTTTGGCGATATTGAACGCAGAGAAATTAAAAAACGAAGCTACGATCAAGAACCCATACAAAATGAATATCGTTTTCTCAAAGTTGAAAGAGATGTTCCTGCCGATGCTTTACAAATGGCTTTTCAGATGTGCGATCGTTTAGCTCCGGAATATTATGCAACAGACTTATTGTCAGATGTTTTATCGAATGGCAAATCGTCTAGATTATATCAAACTTTAGTTCAAGAGCAGCAAATATTTAGTGAGTTAGATGCTTATATTATGGGCAGCCACGACAAAGGTATGTTTATGTTTAACGGTAAGTTAATGCCGGGCAAAACGATAAAAGAAGGGGAAGATGCTATTTGGAAACAAATTGATCTCCTTTTAGATAAAGGCTTAGAAAAGAATGAACTTTTAAAAGTTCAGAATAAAGTTGAAGCAAATTTAATTTTTGGTGATATGTCGGTATTAAATAAGGCTATGAACTTATCTATGTTCGAACTTCTGGGCGATGCTAATATGTTGAATCAAGAAACGGAAAAATACAAAGCAGTTAGTGAAAAAGAGTTTATAGATAATGCTAAAAATGTATTAAGAAAAGATAACTGTTCAAGTTTACATTATCATAAAAAATAACTCGAAATCTTAAAGAAATGGATAGAACAAAAGCACCCGCATATAAAGAAATAGATAATATTAACTTTATCAATCCTCAACTTAAAAAGTTAAATAATGGCTTGGAGTTGATTGTTTTTAAAACAGGATCTCAAGAAATTGTAAAAATTGAGTTAATATTGGATGCCGGAATCATTAAACAAAATAAGAATCTGATTGCATCAACAACAAATACAATGCTCCAAGAAGGAAGTAAAGGCTTTACAGCAGAAGAAATTGCAGAAGAACTTGACTTTTATGGAAGTCATTTGTCTTTGAGTATCGATAAAGATTTTGCTAAAGTTACATTCTTCTCGTTAGAAAAGCATTTAGAAAAAGGGCTTAAGATTGTGCTCGATATCATTCAATATCCAACTTTCCCACAAAAGAAATTAGACAGATACTTGTCTAAAAGATTACAATCGTTTAAGCTCGATATGGAGAAAGTAAAAGATTTGGCATCTCGTAAATTTACTCAGGAATTATTTGGTAAGAATCATCCTTACGGATCGGTAGCCGAGTTGTCCGATTTTTCAAATATCTCTCGGCAAGATTTAATCGATTTTTTCGAAACATATTATCAACCAAGTAACTGTAAAATGGTTATTGCAGGTCAGTTTTCGAACGAAGCACTTGTAAGAATTGAAGATTCTTTTTCGGCATGGAAAAATTCTGATAAAAAAATTCTGTCTTCCGAAAATTTTGTACCTCCGAAATTAGAAACTTTAGATTTTTTAATAGAGAAGAAAGACGCAATGCAGTCGGGTCTCAGATTAGGAAAAATATTATTCAATCGAACTCACGAAGACTACGCTAAGATGCAAGTAGTCAACACGCTTTTGGGAGGCTATTTTGGCTCTCGCCTGATGAAAAATATTCGCGAAGATAAGGGCTACACCTATGGAATAGGTTCTGCATTAATTTCGCAAAAAGAAACAGGATATTTAACGATTGTTTCGGAGGTCAATGCCTCAGTTAGTAAAGAAACTATTAACGAGATTAATAAAGAAATTAAGATTCTACAGACAGAATTAGTAAGCGAATCTGAGTTAGCAAAAGTAAAAAGTTATATGTTGGGTCGTTTACTTAGAGCAGTCGATGGTCCGTTTGCACTTTCTGATACATATTTAAATGTATATTTATACGGTATGGATTGGGATTATTATAGAAAATATATCAAAACAATTCGAGAAATTACCTCTGAAGAAATAATGCAGCTTTGTCAGCGTTATTTAAAAGTAGAAAGTTTGATAAAAGTTATTGTAGGAAAATAGAAAAATTGAAATCTAAAATTATATATATTGCCTTTTTATTACTGTTAAAATCAGCTCTTTATGCTCAAGACTTAACAGTACCCGATACCCCCGTGATAGATTCTGTTTCAGTTCAATGGCAAGCACCAACTAATCCGAATGGAGATGTACTTATTTCTTGGCAAAAGTGCGACTCTACCGATGTTCGATCATATTATATTAAGTATCTGAACGAGATTCTTGGAGCGTATAAATTTTTGGATTCGGTCGATGCAAATACAACGTCATACTTAGATAGTAAAGTGGTTACGGATCCGCATTATCCACAAACCTATGTGGTTCAGGCGGTTGATAGTTCAAATAATACAAGTAATCATTCAGAGCCTCATAAAACTGTACGAGTCTTTCCTTGGCAGAAAGACGAAAACTGCGAAACAAAAGTTGAATTAACATGGAATGCTTATGAAGGTTGGGACGAAGGAATAGCTTATTACGATTTATATTCTGTAAAAGATGGTTTAACCGTTTACTTGGGACGATTCGATGATTTGACCGATTTATCCTTTATCTATCCCCTTAGTGGGAATAGTGATTATTACGAATATTATGCCCGAGTGACTAGTAACTATGGTCGAACATCTACATCTAATAAAATTCCTTTTACTCCTGATATTTCTACTCGACCAAATTTTATTAATTTCGAGAATATTACAGTTGACGGTAATCAAATAAAGCTACAGTTTAATTTAGATTCTGTAGCAGATATCAATAACTACCATTTAATGCGTTCCTGTGATTCTTTGACCAATTTTTCAGCCCTAATGCAGTTTAATAATTACAATAAAAGCATTTTGGATATTGTGGATGCCAATGTGGAAGTTGGTGCTCATCGTTATTTTTATCGACTCAATCTATATAACGATTGCTTCGACTTGTTGGATAGCTCTCAAATATTATCCTCAATTTTATTGAAGGGAAGAAAAATTAATAATGACTATTCGCAAATTCTAAAATGGTCGCAATTTTACGATGGAATAGCCTCCGATAAAAATTATAAACTTTATCGATATTCCGAGTTGGGATTACCCCAAATAATAAATAATACAAGCTACGACTATCAATATATTGATAATCTAACAAATCAAAACTTTGAGTCGTTTGTGGGCGATTTTTGTTATTATATAAGTGTAGATAGAGGAACAACAAATTCTAATATTTCGCAATCTAATATAGTTTGTATTTCGCAAGACCCATCTGTACAAATGCCAACAGCTTTTGCTCCTAACGGGTTTTCTGAAAATAGAATCTTTAAACCTTCTTTTGCATTTATTTCTTCAGAACGATATTACTTTGCTGTTTTTGATAGATGGGGAAACAAGATTTTCGAAACAAGTGATTTTAAGGAAGGGTGGACAGGAAAAAAGAATGGATTGTTATATAAAAATGGAACCTATACCTATTATTTAATGTATTACTCATCGGTAGGTGAGAAGTTCGAGGAGTCAGGTTCATTTAATCTAATTAATTAAAAAAATAATGAGTATAGATGCAGTAGAAGAGAAAAAGCAAATAGATCAAAGATTTGAATCTATTTTTACTTACTGTAAAGGCTGTAAAGAAAAAAACAACGAAGAAAAAATTCGTCGTGCATATGCGCTTGCTTATAAAGCTCATGATGGAATCCGTAGGCGTTCTGGAGAACCATACATTATTCATCCAGTAGAAGTTGCCATTATTGCGGTCAAAGAAATTGGGTTGGGAACCAAATCTGTAATTGCTGCATTATTGCACGATGTAGTCGAAGATACAGATTACTCTTTGGAGGATATAAATCATCTTTTTGGTCCTAAAATTACCAATATCATAGATGGACTCACTAAAATATCTGGAGTCTTCGATAGTGAGTCTATGCAGGCAGAAAATTTCAGAAAAATGCTACTAACCTTATCCGATGATGTTAGAGTTATTCTGATAAAACTGGCTGATAGATTGCACAATATGCGAACCTTGGATAGTATGCCAGCTCATAAACAGTATAAGATTGCCGGTGAAACTTTGTATATGTATGCTCCATTAGCACATCGTTTGGGTTTATACAAAATAAAGACAGAGTTAGAAGATTTAAGTTTTAAATATAAAGAGCCAGCACAATACGAGAAAATTAAAAGTAAGATTATTTCTTCCGAAAAGAAAAGAGCGGCATTCATCAATAAGTTTTCTTTGCCAATCATACATAAGTTAACAAGGTATGGTTTAGAATTTGAAATTAAAGGGCGTACCAAATCCATTTATTCTATTTGGAATAAAATGAAAAACAAAGGTGTTCCTTTCGAACAAGTTTATGATCTTTTTGCAATTAGAATAGTTTTTAAGGCAGAAGTAAAAGAGCGAGAGAAAACACTTTGTTGGAATATTTATTCAGTAATTACCGATCATTATCAGCCAAATCCAGATAGACTAAGAGATTGGGTGAGCACCCCAAAAGCTAATGGTTACGAGGCTTTGCACACTACCGTAATGGGTCCTGGGGGGCAGTGGGTAGAAGTTCAAATTCGGTCGAATCGGATGAACGAAATTGCAGAAAAAGGCTATGCTGCTCACTGGAAATATAAATCAAAAACAGAATCGGAAGGCGAATTAGATCAATGGATTGGAAAAATAAAAGAACTTTTAAAAGATCCCAATTCCGATGCATTAGAATTTCTAGATGAGTTTAAATTAAATCTTTTTACAAGCGAGATTTATGTTTTTGCTCCTGATGGAGATTTAAAACGACTTCCTAAACACGCAACGGCTTTAGATTTTGCTTATGAGATTCATTCAGAAGTGGGAGATAAAGCTATAGGAGCAAAAGTAAATTATAAGTTAGTACCATTAAGTTATCGTTTACATAGTGGTGATCAGGTTGAGATATTAACCTCCGAAAAACAAGTAGCAAAACGAGAGTGGTTGGAGTTTGTAACAACAGCAAAAGCACGCTCATGTATTAAAAATACATTTAAAGACGAACGTCGATTAGCTCTTTCTACAGGAAAGAAGAAGTTAGATATTGAACTTAAAAAAATAGGTTTTAAACAAAACGCAAGTGTGATGCGTAAGATTTTTGAGTCTTACGAAGTATCTTCCAAAAATGAGTTGTATTGCAATATTGGCAGAGGAGTTATCGATCTTAAAGATCTTAAAAAAGTAGTTAATAAGAAGCGTAAGAATAAGTTTATTAGATATTGGGGCTTACAGTTTTCAAAAACGATGGGTAATAAACATGCCAAAGTTGACAAGAAGCATTCTTTTATTATTTCCGAAAATACCGATACATCAAACTATATTGTTGCAAAATGCTGTAATCCTATTCCAGGAGACGAGGTTTTGGGTTATGTTAATTCGAACGACGAAGTTGTTATTCACAAAACCAATTGTCCGAAAGCGATTAAGCTAATGTCTAGTCAAGGGGATAAGATTGTTACTGCTCAATGGAAAGCACATAAAATACTATCTTTCTTAGCAACAATAGAAGTTCAAGGTATTGATAAGCAGGGTATTATGCATAAAATCACAGGCCTTATTTCTAACGATTTGAATGTTAATATGCGAGCTATTTCTATTAATTCTTTAGATGGTGTTTTTAATGGAACCATAGATTTTTACATTCACAATGTAGAAGATTTAAATCAGATGATTTCTGATATTAAGAAATTGAAAGGGGTGACTAAAGTGAGGAGAATTGATCATATAGAAAAAGGATAGCACTTTAACTATCCTTTATATTTAATTCATCGATAAAATTATTATTCATTGGCACTTTCGCAGCATTTACTTACACAGTTAACTACATGGCTTAAGCTATGGTGTTTTAAGAAATAATAAGTGTTTTTTCCATCGCGTTTTGATGCCAATACCCCTTTATCTTTAAGAATACCTAAATGATGAGAAGTTGTAGATTGTTCAATATCTAAAAGCTGATGAATTTCTGTTACTGTTAATTTTTTACCTTCTTCTAAATGCCCCAAAATTGCGATTCGCATTGGGTGTGCAATAGCTTTTAACATATTAGAAGAACGTTCTAGTTGCTCAGGGGTTAATTTATCTATTTCTGTCATAATTGATTTTCTTAATAAATTTTCATATTAAATTCTCTTCAACAAAGTTTAAAAGAAATCTCTTTGCAATATATGACTTTTATCATAACTATGAAAATATGTGTAGAATTAAATATGTTATATATCAATAAAAAATTGACGAATATCAATTGCTGAATTTTGAACAAAGCCTACATAAAATGATAAGAAATTAGTTACTGTAAATCAGAATATTTATTTTGTTTTTTTACAAATCCTTGCCAAACAATACTTTTAGAATAGATTTCAGGAATAGTAATTTTACTTGTCTTCGAAAGATTGTCTTGCCGTTTTTTCTTAAAGGATTTTATCATTCGATAAAAATGAAAATGAGCTTTAAGAATAGCAATCATATGTGAAAACTGACCAGACAAAATAAATTTAAGACCAGCCACTCCATCTAAAATGAGCCTTATTAATAAGGTTTTATAGACCTTCGATGAAGGTAAGTTCTTGTATAGAATGAGTAGATTGTTTCTGAAATTTAAGTAGGTTTTTTTCGAACTAACTTTTGAAAGAGTGCCTCCACCAACATGGTAAACGGTAGATTTGGGGACAGCAAATATGTCGAATCCTCTATTTTTTAGCCGCCAACATAAATCTATTTCTTCCATATGAGCAAAGAAGTCCGAATCTAAGCCGCCTACTTCTTTGTAAACACTGGTTTTAATAGCTATACAGGCTCCTGTAGCCCAGAAAATAGAGATAGGTTCATTATATTGTCCTTCATCTTTTTCTAACTTATCAAAAATTCTACCCCTACAAAATGGGTAACCCAAATAATCAATAAATCCGCCCGAAGCACCAGCATATTCAAAATAATCTTTACGATAAAAATCTTTTATTTTGGGTTGGCAAGCTGCAGTATTATTAGAACTTTTTAATTGTTGAATAAGCGGAAGAATCCAGCCTTTTGTTACTTCGACATCTGAATTTAGCAAGATAGAATATGGATGAGGAATAAATTCTAGAGCCCTGTTGTAACCTTCGGCAAAGCCATAATTATCATCTAAAATAATGAGCTGAACTTCTGGATAACTGGTTTTTAGAAAGGCAACAGAATCATCAGTAGAAGCATTGTCAGCAACTACCAAATCGGCATCTTTTGCTGGGGTATTTTCTATTAAAATTGGAATAAATTTCTTAAGCCAATCTATCCCATTCCAGTTTAGAATTACGACTGCGGTATTTGTGTTTTGTTTAATCATTCGTTTACGAAAATAATAAGTTTTCTATTCACCCCAACGAAAAGTGTTATTTTGTTTTAGATTAATATGGTCGAAGATTCTATTGGTAACAGTTCCTATAAGTTGTTTTATAGACTTAGGGTTTGAGTAGAACGAAGGGCTTGTGGGTAAAATTGTAGCTCCCGCTTGCTGAAGCCGTAACAGATTTTTTAGATGAATCTGACTGAAGGGCATTTCCCTTGGGCATACGATTAATTTTTTTTCTTCTTTCAGAAATACATCGGCCGTTCTGCTTATTAAATCATCCGAAATACCGTTGGCAACACGACCTATTGTACCCATAGAAGCGGGTAAAATAATCATGCAATCAAATATAGCAGAGCCCGATGCAAATGGAGCCATAAAGTCATTCTTTTCAAAATATTTAATTTTAGAATGCTTTGGCAATTTGGTCCCTAATTCGTGTTCCCAAACCAATTCTGCATTTTTAGAACGAATAATTGCAATTTGGTCTATTTGATGCTCAACGGAAATAAGCCTTTCGATTAAATCTTCGGCATAAATACTACCGCTTGCTCCTGTAATAGCAATTACTATTTTCATGATTCTAAATTTACTTTTTTTGAATGAAGTCTTCTTATTTTATAATTGATAGCTACTATTAATAGTGACATAAATGGGCTGATAATATTAAAAAAAGCATATGGAGCATAAGTCCAAACCGACACTCCAAGTACAGCCGATTGTGTTGCGCCACACGTATTCCAAGGAATAAGTACAGAAGTAACCGTTCCAGAATCTTCTAACGTTCTGCTCAATAATTCGGGTGCTAACCCTTTTTCTTTATAAATATCGGCATACATTTTTCCAGGAACTACAATGGCAATATATTGATCAGAAGTTGTGAGGTTGAAAAAAATACAAGTCCCTACCGTAGAGGCTACTAACGAGAATGAAGATTTAACTTTCGAGATAATAGCATCAGTAATTCGTTTTAACATACCAGAAGCCTCTAATGAGCCTCCAAAAACCATTGCAGAAATAATAAGCCAAATTGTATGTAACATTCCCTCCATGCCTGTGGAGTGAAATAAATTGGCTAGAGCATCTGATTTTGTTTTTATTAAGACTTCTCCAAACATAGATCGCATGCTCGAAACGTAGGCGTTTTGGGCAAAACTATCGTATCCTCCAATATTCTTTATTAATTCAGGCTGGAAAATTAACGCTGCAATAGCACCAATCAAAGTCCCAAACATTAATGCTGGTAGTGGGGGAACTTTTAATATTATGACAATAAATAAAAGAACAGGAACTAAAAATAACCAAGGAGAAATATCAAAACTATGTTCTATGGCCATTTTAACTTCAAAAATATTTTGATCGATATTGATGAACTCGTGATTAAAACCAATAATTAAAAAGAGGATTAGAGTAAGGATCATCGAAGGTACAGTGGTTATCATCATATATTTAATATGAGTAAATAAATCGGTGCCAGCCATGGCTGGAGCTAGATTTGTGGTGTCTGATAGAGGTGAAATCTTATCTCCAAAATAGGCTCCAGAAATAACTGCTCCTGCTATAATTCCCTCGTGTATTCCTAGAGCAATTCCAATGCCCATTAGGGCTACTCCAATAGTGGCAACTGTTGACCAAGAACTACCTGTAGAAACAGATACAATAGCCGTTACAATAACGGTTGCAAATAGAAAAATATTAGGATTGAGAATATCTAAGCCATAATAGATAAGAGTTGGGATAACGCCAGAAATCATCCAAGTTCCAGCAAGTGAGCCAATTAATAATAGAATTAGCATGGCGGGCATAGCGGTGCTTATGCTTTTTACAATGCCAGTTTTAATATCTTGCCATAGAACGCCTTTTTTATGTGCAATTAATCCAACAACACCAGCTGATACGAGTAAGGCTATTTGGTTAGAACCGCCCAAAGTATTATCACCAAAAAATAATACATTAAGAGTTAGCATCCCTATTAATACAAGAATGGGGACAAATGCCAACCAGAGCGGATAATATATTTTTTCAGACATTAAATCTTAAAGTATTGTTTCTTGAATTTAAGCTGTAAGTATCAGTTCAGTTTGCTAAATTAACAATTCATCGGTAAAATACTACCAATTAGAAAGTTTTAGTTGAAGCAAGTTCCGATAAGCTCTAGTTTTGTTGGTGAAAGAAAATTAGTAATTCATAAAAAAATATTTAAAAGATGAAAAAATTAAGTTTATTATTAGTCGTGATCATGATAAGTATTATAGGAATGGCTCAAGATTTTGAAAGTAAAATGTTAGAAAATACTCAAAAAATTGAACAAAAATTACAGCCTGTAGATTTTTTAAAGCTGTCTTCGGAATTTGAAACTTTGGCCATTGAGTACCCAAAGCGGTTCGAGGCTAAATACTATCAAGCTTTATGTTTAATATTTAATAGTTTCGACGAGAAAGATAAAATAAAAAAAGACGTACAATTAGATAATGCTGAGAAACTTCTTATAACCGCAGAAAAACAAAATCCTCAAAATGCGGAGTTATATTTATTGCATACTTTGTGTTATCAGATGAAAATTGATGTGGATCCACAGAAAAGAGGTTACGAGTTTTCAAGAAAAGCAAGTCTAGAAATGGATAAAGCCGTTAAGATTGATAGCGAAAATCCACGTTATTATTTTCTAAAAGGACAAAATGTTTTTTATACTCCTGAACAATATGGAGGAGGAAAAGAAAAAGCTAAACCTTATTTCGAAAAAGCCGAGAAACTTTATAAAAAGGCTAAACGAGAAAATGTATTGGATCCTGTTTGGGGTAAAGACACCAATGCAAAACAATTGAAAGCTTGTAAATAATATTTCGGCTATAGTTTACTCTAGGAAGTAGAGTGATAGATTTACAAAAAAGGTCTTGCACTCTACTATTATCAAAAAAATAGTATTTTTATAAATGTCTTAAAATAAGGAAATGAACAAAAATCTTAAAAATATTCTTATTATCTTTTTGCTAAGTGTAATTATTACCTTTGTTTTTGATTTTTCGTTTGGAGGAATTAATTCTGATGCTTTTGGACTTTTTCTAAACATTTTATATGGACTTATTATTGGCTTATCCATTTCGTTGAGTGGTCTAATTACACAATTGGTATTAAAACGTTTAGACCTAAAATTACAACCCATAAAAACATATACTATTTTACTAATATCTATATTTTTGTATATTACCATCGATGTATTTGTGGTTAATGTACTTTGGTATCATTATACTCAAGAGCTTCCATTTACCTTTGTTTTTACAAATTCAAGTGGATTAATTTCAAGTTTACTGACTATTTTTATAGGAATCATAATTTTTTTCATAATTCTTTCTAAATCTTATATGTCAAAATTGATTTCTGCAGAAAAAGAAAGTCAAAGAAATGAAGAAATGGCTGCTAAGTTTCAGTACGAAACCTTAAAAAATCAGATTAATCCACACTTTTTATTTAATAGTTTAAATGTATTAAGTACACTTATTTATAAGGATGCAGAAAAAGCAGATGCGTTTACTATTAATTTAGCGAGTATTTACCGTTATATATTAGATCATCAAGACGATGATATAGTATCCTTAAAAGAGGAACTTATTTTCGTAAAAAAATACGCCGCATTACAGACTATTCGCTTCGATAAAAATTTTAATATTGAGATTGAAAATATCTCGAATCATAAAGAGAAATTTTTGATACCAATGGCTTTACAATTGGTGATTGAGAATGTGTTTAAACATAATATTGTGTCTGATCAACATCATATGAAGCTAACCATATCTGTAGAAAATAACTTTGTAAAAATTACAAATCCAATTCAATTGAAAAATAATAAGGAAGGGTCTCATGGTTTGGGTTTAAAAAATATTGAAAAAAGATATCAAATTTTGACAGATAGAAAATGTGAATTTATATCTGAAAATTCTTTATTTGTAGTTCGTTTACCATTATTAGAATCCCTGCCTTAATTCTTAAATATTATGAATATATTAATTGTTGAAGACGAAAAATTAGCTTTTGAGAAATTAGAATTTTTGTTACAAAAGATAGATATACAAATAAAGAGTATTATTCACGCATCGTCTATTAAGTCTGCGGTGTCGCTTATTAACAAAAATCATTTTGATTTATCTTTTTTCGATATCGAACTCTCCGATGGTTTAAGTTTCGAGATTTTGGAACAAAGTGATATTTCTTTTCCTATTATATTTACAACAGCTTATAATCAGTATGCTATACAAGCATTTAAACATAATAGTATCGATTATATATTAAAGCCTATTGCAAAATCAGATTTAGAAAACGCTATTTATAAATATGAAAAGTACTGGAAAAATGGGTCTCCGAAAATTGATGAAAAAAGATTAATAGAAGATTTTAAACAATTATTAAATAACGAATACAAAAAGCGTTTTACAGTAAAAATTGGCGAGCATATACGAATTGTCGAAACAAAAGATATTCGCTTGGTATATAGTCAGAATAAAGGCACATATATTAGAACAGCAAAAGATATTTTAGTTGATTATTCCTTAGATAATATAACTAAACTATTATCACCAAAAGATTTTTTCAGAATTAACAGAAAGCATATTGTGGCCTTAGACTTTATTACCGATATTATTTCGTATTCCAATTCTCGATTAAAGGTGGTGTTGGACACTTTTTTTGATGAAGATTTAATTGTGAGTAGAGAAAAGGTCCAGGCCTTTAAATCTTGGTTAGAGTCAGATTAATTGAAGAAACATATTTAGGTATTATCATACTTTAATTTGTTAAATGGAAAGATTAATTCTAAAAAGCTTAGATTTATTATGAAATTTTATCTTAACTTTGTCCAAAACAAATAAATTTTATTATGTTAGATTCAGTGTTATTATTTGGAATGCCAGGCGGTTCGGAGTGGATTTTTATTGTTGTGATCGTTCTAGTATTATTCGGCGGAAAGAAAATTCCTGAACTTATGAGAGGAATGGGAAAAGGCGTAAAAGAATTTAAAGATGGTATTAATGGGTCTGGCGAAGAAGCAAAACCTACCGAAGATAAATCTACCTCTAAAATTGAGAAATAAGCAACTATTTTTTTAATATAAAATATTTCTAAATATTGACATTCAAGAGTTTGGTGTCAATTTTTTTTTGAAATTATATTGATAATATATCAAGTTTTTAATTGAGTATGTCAGAAGAAGTTAAAGTAACAAAAAAGAATAATCAAGAAAAAAAAATGAGTTTTGGCGATCATTTAGATGATTTTCGAGTGCATTTAATTCGTGGTATTTCTGTAGTTATAGTTATGGCTATTGTAGCTTTCTTTTTCAAAGATTTCTTGTTCAATAAAGTTATATTAGCCCCACGCGAGCCTTGGTTTTTTACAAACCATGTACTTTGTCGACTTGGCGATATACTTAATTTAGATATTTGTATCAATCAATTCAAATTTGATATTATTAATATTAAACTTGCTGGACAGTTCAAAGCCCATATTGTTATTTCTATCATTTCAGGGGTTGTGGTTGCCTTTCCATATTTGATTTGGGAATTATGGAAGTTTATCAAACCAGCACTTCGTCAAAATGAAATAAAAAATACAAATGGGTTATTGTTTGCTGTTTCTTTCCTTTTTTCCGTTGGTGTATTATTTGGTTATTATATGATTGTTCCCCTATCACTTAATTTTTTAGGAACATATTCGATTAGTGACCAGGTGGTTAATCAAATTAATTTTGATTCGTATTTTTCAATACTAACCTCTATTACTCTAGCCAGTGGAGTAATTTTTGAGTTGCCAATTATTATTTATTTCTTAACAAAAATAGGAATGGTAACCCCAGAATTTTTACGAATTTACAGAAAGCATTTCATTGTGGTTTTTGTAGTTTTGGCGGCTATTATCACTCCTCCCGATGTTTTTTCTCAAATATTAGTATCCATTCCGCTACTATTTCTTTACGAATTAAGTATTCGGATTTCTAAGAAAGTTGTTAAGAACCGTAGAATATCTACAGGAATAGAAGACTAAATAATTTTTTTCTGTTATTATGAAAATCAACATTACAGGCGTTGTCCTTGCCGGTGGAGAAAGTAGTCGGATGGGGGAAGAAAAAAGTTTAATGCAGTTCAAGGAACAAAAGCTCATAGAATTCTCAATTACTGCATTAAAACCATATTGTTCTGAAATTCTAATTAGCTCTAGTAAAAATATTCATCAAACGTTTTCGTATAGAATTATTGCAGACGAATATCATAAAATTGGACCTATTGCAGGAATACATTCGGCATTAAGGAATTCACACACCGATTTTATAATTATTTTGCCTTGCGATAGTCCGATGGTAAAATCCCAATTTGTAGAATATCTTTTATCACAAATAGGAGAAAATGACAAAGTTATTGTCCCTCAATATCAAAGCAATAAAGAGCCTTTGTTTGCAATTTATCACAAAAGTATTCTACCAGTTATTGAATTACAGATTAAAAATCAAGATTATCGATTAACCCATATACTTGATAAAGTAAACGCTAAGGTGATTGAAGTTACAGATCGTTCATGTTTTGTAAATATTAACACACCTCAAGATTTTAATAAATATCTATAAATAAGCATTAACTTTGCAAAATGCCAAAAGTTATAAAGCTCTTATTGTCATTTCCCTCATTACTTCTGATAGGAATATATAAATATGCTATCTCACCATTTACTCCTGCAGCTTGTCGTCATTACCCAACTTGTTCGACCTATGCTTCTCAGTCCATCACAAGACATGGCTTGCAAGAGGGCAGTTTAATGGCCATAAAAAGAATAGGGAAGTGTCATCCTTGGGGAACTCAAGGTTACGATCCTGTACCACTTTTTAAGTTTAAAATCTATGCCAAAGGCGAATATCAAAAGTTTAATCTCCATGAATCTCTTCAGAGAAATGTAAAAGATTTAGAAAATTAATTAAATAGTATAAATTTTTAGTGATTCGAAAACGATTTTTTTTAGAATAAATTATCTTTGTACACATACACAAAATTAAAATATTAAGGATTTTATGAAATCAATAATAATTATTATCATATTACTTAATTCTTTGTTAGGGTTCTCGCAAGATTCAATAGACCAGAATTTGCCAAAGATTGAGTTCCGAAACCCAATTTTTGATTTTGGAGATATACAATATAATAGCCCAGGAAATCATAATTTTGTTTTTCGAAATATAGGGAAAGGGCCTTTAATTATTAAAAGTGTAAAATCGAGTTGAGGCTGCACCGTTCCTCATAAACCAATGAGTCCGATTAAGAAAAATAGAAAAGATAAAATATTAGTACATTATGATACAAAAAGAGTTGGAGCATTTCATAAAACAATAAGTGTTTACTCCAACGCATCTAATTCGCTAGTTAGAATTCAAATAAAAGGAAAAGTATTATCGAAGACAAATCATATATAAAAATATAAATTAAAGAATTAAGGATATGCCACAAATTTCGAATAGAGGTATTGAAATGCCAGAGTCGCCAATTAGAAAATTGGTTCCATTTGCCGAAGCGGCCAAAAAAAAAGGACGTAAAGTATATCATCTGAATATTGGTCAGCCAGATATCAAAACACCAGAAGTTGCTATTAATGCAATTAAAAACTGGGATCTTAAAGTAGTGGAATATAGCCATTCGGCGGGTAATATTTCTTACAGAAAGAAAATTATCAATTATTATAAAGGCATAGACATTGATATTGACGAGAATGAAGTGATGATTACTACTGGAGGATCGGAAGCAATTTCTTTTGCATTATTATCTTGTCTAAATCCTGGTGATGAGATTATTATTCCAGAGCCATTTTATGCTAATTATAATGGATTTGCAACTGCGGCCGGTATCAAAGTTGTTCCTATTACATCTAAAATAGAGAATGATTTTGCTCTACCTGCAATTGAAGAATTCGAAAAATTAATCAATGAAAAAACTAAGGGAATAGTAATTTGCAACCCTAATAATCCTACGGGTTATCTATATTCACAAGACGAATTAGATCGTCTTAGAGATATTGTTAAAACCAATGATTTGTACTTGTTTTCCGACGAGGTTTATCGTGAATTTGTATACGATGGAGCAAATCATATTTCGGCAATGCATTTAGAAGGTATTGAGGATAATGTGATTATGATGGACTCTGTTTCTAAACGTTATAGTGAGTGTGGGGTTCGTATAGGAGCGTTAATTTCAAAAAATAAAGCAGTTATGAAAACTGCTATGAAATTTGCCCAAGCACGATTAAGTCCACCATCGTTTGGACAAATAGTTGGCGAAGCGTCTTTGGATACACCAAAAGAGTATTTCGAAGAAGTTTACAACGAATATATTGAACGTCGAAATTTTATGGTCGAAGCCTTAAACAATATGGAGGGCGTTTTTAGTCCTTTGCCAAAAGGGGCTTTTTATACCGTGGTTAGCCTGCCTATTGATGATTCTAGTAAGTTTGCCCAATGGTTACTAGAAGATTTTGAGTATAAGAATCAAACTGTTATGGTAGCGCCTGCAGATGGATTTTATTCAACAAAAGGATTAGGTAAAAATGAAGTTAGGATTGCGTATGTTCTTAAAATAGAAGATTTAAAAGCTGCAATGGAGGTTTTCGAGAAGGCTCTAAAAGTCTATCCTGGCCGAACTATTTAGGTAGATATTAATAAAGTTAGACAATAATAATTAAATTATTATCGTTATCTTTATGTTTTGAAATAATACATGGGTTTAATTATTTCTCTAAAGTCTTGATTTAAAAACTCTTTTGTTAAAGATTGTTAAGTTTAATAGTCTTTATCAACGAATAATTGTTAATAAAATTTGTTAGTGAGCAAAATTTTTACTTATTTTACCCACTAATTACAGACATAAAACGTATAAAACACAATAGAAACAGATGAAAAAGCTACTAAACTTAGCCTTATTAACTTTCTTATTGACAACAGCTTACGGTCAGCAAGACCCGCAGTATAGTTTCAATATGTTTAATCATTTAGCTGTAAATCCTGGTTTTGCTGGTGCCAATGGTGGTATTTGCGTAAAAGGAATTTATCATAATCAATGGATGGGCTTTGATAAAAGCCCTGCCACTATGGTATTCTCGGGAGATATGGCTTTAGATAACATAAATTCTGGGGTGGGATTAAATATTCTCAAGGACGATAATGGATTTAATAGCAATTTTTATTTGAATGGAAATTATGCTTATAGGTTGAAGATAGGTGATGATGGAGATTTAGGTCTTGGTTTGGGAATAGGAATGCTGCAAAACTCTATTAGTGGGGAATGGAAGACACCTGATATGCTAAATAACCCGAACGGGAGTGCCGATGATGATCCGTTAGTCCCAAAACAGGAAGCACACATTAGTTTCGATGCAAACCTAGGGGTTTTTTATCATACTACGTTCGATAAGTATAACGAGATGTATGCTGGGGTTTCTATTACGCATTTAACTCAACCAAAATTTACAACAGACGCAGGAGCTGAAGGTAATTATTTTCCTAGAACATATTATTTCACAGGAGGTTATTACTATACACTACCTAATGGACTTATTCAGTTAAGACCATCGGTATTTGTGAAAACAGATTTTGTTGCAGCACAAACATCAATCAATTTAACAGCACTTTACAATCAAATGTTTTGGGGAGGAATGACCTATCGCTTTGATAACGATATAGCAATTATGGCAGGAGCCACACTCAAAAATAATATTTCTTTTGGAGTCTCATATGAAATAACATCATTTGGTAATGATTTAGGATCTGTAGGTTCGTTAGGGGTTATGTTAAAGTATTGTTTCTCATTAAGTAGTTCTAAAGGTAGAACAAGCTATAAGAGTGTTAGATTTTTATAAGAATTTTTAGTCAATTGAATATTGACATAAATATATAGGAGGTATTGTATGAAAAAAATATTATTTCTAGGAACATTAACAGTAATACTTGCCAGTTGTGCTAATTGGGGCAACGGAGAGTTAACGGGAGTTCAAAATAGACCATATTATTATTCTACTCAACCATACGGAATGCAATTTTGTAGGAGTGGTAGTTATCAAATGGGACCTAATGATCAGGACGTTTCTTGGGCAATGACTGCTGAACAAAAAACTGTTTCTATTAAAGCATTTTGGATTGACCAAACTGAAATTACAAATAATGAATACCGACAATTTGTATATTGGGTTAGAGATTCGATTGCTTATAAATTACTTGGAGAAAATGTTGACGAAGAAGAATACTTGATTACGACTAATGAGTTCGATGAAGATTTGGATCCCCCATATATTAATTGGCAGTCTAGAATACAATGGTATACTGATGATGAAGATATTCGTGAGACACTGAAAGAAATGTATTTGCCTGAAAATGAAAGATTTTATAGACAAAAGCAGATTGATACAAGAAAATTAAATTATGAATATTTTTGGATTGACCTAAAGCAAGCTGCGAAGAAACAATATTTTGGTGCGGAAAATAGAACTGCATGGAATTACGAAACTCAGAAATATGATGGCGAAATTATTGACCATTCAAAAGGAGCTACTCGTGGTGAAAAAATTGAGGTTAAAGATAGATCTTCATATATTATGAGAGATGTAATTAATGTTTATCCAGATACATTAGTTTGGATTAGTGATTTTACATATTCGTTTAATGAACCTATGACTAAGTCTTATTTCTGGCATCCTGCTTACGATCATTACCCTGTTGTAGGTGTAACTTGGAGACAAGCAAGAGCATTTGGTATTTGGAGAACAATTCTTATGAACTCATTCCTAAGAGAAGAAGGGCAGCCAACTGTTCAAGATTATAGATTACCAACAGAATCGGAATGGGAATATGCAGCTCGTGGTGGACAGAAAAACTCCATGTATCCTTGGGGTGGACCTTATGCAACCAATTACAAAGGCTGTTATATCGCCAACTTTAAACCAATGCGAGGAAATTATCCTGCAGATGGAGGATTACATACTGTAATTGTTGCTAATAATGATCCAAATGATTGGGGAATCTATGATATGGCAGGAAATGTGGCAGAATGGACAAGAAATGCTTGGAATCCTGCAGCTTATTCATATACAGACGATTTGAATCCTGATTACGAATACGAAACTCTCCCAGAAGATTTACCAGAGAAAAAACGAAAGTCTGTTAGAGGTGGATCGTGGAAAGATATTGCTATGTATATGCAGTGTGGTACAAGAACATATGAATATGAAGATACCGCAAAATCATATATAGGATTTAGATGTGTTAGAGAATTCCTAGGTCACGACTTTACCGATGGTGGAACAGGGTCTCAAATCTATTAACAATAAACTATTTTATTACTAACTAAATAATTTTACATTATGGGATTTAGCATTGGCGAATTAGTACAAAGTGAAAAGTGGAAAAAAATGATGGCTTATGTCTACGGTTGGGGAGCAGCTGTAGTATTAGCGGGAGCGTTATTTAAAATTCAGCACTGGCCAGGGGCATCTGTTATGCTTACTGCGGGTATGGGAACGGAAATTTTGATTTTCTTTATGTCAGCTTTTGAGCCGTTACACGAAGAATTTGATTGGTCTTTAGTTTATCCTCAATTAGCGGGAATAGAGGATATGGAAGATGAAATAGTAGGGCAACATGGTTCTACAGGATCTTCATCAGCATTAGAAAAATTTGATGCTTTATTAGAGGAAGGTGAATTAAGCCCTGAACTATTCCAAAACTTAGGAATGGGATTAACAAAACTTAACGATACCGCAGGAAAATTATCAGATTTATCAGATGCATCTGCTGTTACTAACGAATATGTTTCTAAAGTTAAGGAAGCCACTGGTTCAATGACAGGATTCTCTGAGACGTATAATCAGTCTGTTGAAGAATTAACAGCATCTAACAATACTGTAAAGAATGCAGGAAATCAATTAGCTGATTCTTATGCAAGGCTTACCGAATCCTTGAACAAAGAAAACGAGCAATCTATTGATGGAAACAAGACTTATGGTGTTCAGTTAGAAAATATGAATAAAAATTTAGAAGCCTTGAATGCTGTATATGAAATGCAAATATCAAATTCTAATGAGCAATTAGAGGCATCTAAACAAATTTATGGTGGTATCAATGCTATGATGGAAAGTCTTGAGTCATCAGTGGGTGATGCTAAGAAATATAAAGAAGAAATTGCACAATTAGGAACTAATTTACAGGCTCTTAATACGGTATATGGAAATATGCTTGCAGCAATGAACATCAACAATAATAATTAATCTTAAATCTAGATTAGATTATGAGTGGTGGAGCAAATTGTCCGGAAACACCGAGACAAAAGATGATTGGAATGATGTATCTTTTCTTAACGGCAATGCTTGCATTGAATGTTTCGAAAAGTATACTACACGCCTTTATTACAGTAAATGAAGGTCTGGAAAAAACTAACGAAAATTTTGAAGCAACTAATAAGCAACGAATAGGAGATATTGATTTCGCTTATGCTCAAGACAAATTAAAAGTACAAAAGTATAAAGAAGCTGCTGACAAAATTCAGGAAGAAACTGAGAAAATGGTAGTGTTTATTGATACTTTAAAGAAGGATGTAATTAATTTATGTGATAATCCGGAAGATCCTATTTATGGAGATACTGTTAATTTGGCACATGTACATGGAATAGATAACTATGATAAACCAGGACATTATTTCTTAGGAAATAGTAGTACTACTGGTGAAACTACTACTATGGATGGTGCTGGAGGAAGAGCTCCTGAGTTTAGACAAAAAATGGATGATTATCGTGCATTCTTAGTTAAGACACTAAAGGGAATAGGAGTGTCTCAGAAGGACTTAGATCAGATAGGTGATTTTGGTATCAATACAGCAGATAATGAAAATTTTGATAGAGAACATCCTGAAGAGAAATACTGGGCTTCAGCAAATTTTGAGCATAATACATTAGCGGCTACAGTTACTATATTATCACAGTTTGAAAATCAAATTAGAAATGCTGAGGGAATTGCATTAATTAAAGTAGGCGGATATATCGGTAAAACTGATATGAAATTCGATAAGCTTGAAGCTAGAGTTGTTCCTAAATCTACTTATGTAATTCAAGGTAGTGATTATGAAGCAGATTTGTTTGTTGCTGCATGGTCATCAACATCAAAGCCTAAAGTTATTGTAGGTCCTGCTAACCAGTTAGATACGATTAATTGGGTGTTTAAGGCTGGTGCAGATACAACTGTTTGTCCTGTTATTAATGGAGTAGGTAAATATAAAAGAAAAGGAAGTTCTTTAGGAGAGCAAAAATACGCATCTATTATTGAAGTTAAGAACACGTCAACAGGAGAAACCAAAACTTATCCGCTAAAAGTTGAAGGAGATGCTTATGCTACATATATGGTTGCTAAACCAGCTGCGGTTATTTCTCCTACTAAAATGAATGTGTTTTATATTGGAGTACCTAATCCGGTTTCTATATCAGTTCCTGGATTTGCTGCTGAAAAAATTAGTCCTTCTATGCGAGGTGGGTCGATAAGAGCTAAGAATAAAGGGAAGGGAGAATATCTTGTAAATGTAAAAAAACGTGGTAAATGTTATATTTCTGTTACAGCAATCGACGATAATGGAAATAAAACATCTTTTCCTAAACAAGAGTTTAGAGTTAAAAAAGTACCAGATCCAATTGCAAAAGTTGCAGGAGTTAGTTCAGGAAGTATTTCTAAAAACAAGATGGCAGCGGTATCTGGGGTTAAAGCAGATTTAGAAGGCTTTGATTTCGATATGAAAGCTATGGTTACAGGTTTTACTGTTACTGCTACAATTGGAGGATATGATAAGAGCAAAACATCTAATTCATATAAATTTACAGCTGCTCAAAAGAAAATTATTAAGAGTGTCCGTAAAGGATCTAGGGTAACCATCGAAAAAATTAAATGTAAGGTAGCTGGAGGAATACGTCCTCTTAGAGACATTTCATTAAAATTGAAATAAGATTAACAAAATCAATGTTTGTAATTTAATTTTCAAACATTGATTTTATAAAACATATAAAGATGAAAAAGTTAAGTATTCTTGTTGTTATTATTTTAGCATTTGTAATGTCTGGTTTATCACAGGATGTTATGGATGGTATCTATGTAAAAGAACATGTGCCTGTTCGCAAGCCAATTCCATATTATTATTTACGAGAAGCAGATGTGCAGTGGAGTAAAGTTGTTTGGCGTTTACTTGATTTAAAAGAGAAAGAGAATCATCCTTTATATTATCCTACAAAGCCAACAGATGATAGGGTTAGTTTAACTCAATTAATGGTTAATGGTATTACTAATGAGGGTATTTCCGTATTTGGAACTGATGACGAATATAATGAATTTAGTGAGGTAATAACACTTGAAGAAGTAAATACATTACTTGGAGCAACACCCGATTCTACAGAAGAAGAAGATTTGATGACAGGAGAGTTTGTTTGGAAGAAATGGGTTAATGATCCAAAGCCAGAAGAGGTTACTCGAATGTTAATGAAAGAAGAGTGGGCTTTCGATAAACAAAGAGCTAAAATGGAAGTTCGTATAATTGGTCTATGTCCTATTAGAAGGTACATTAAAGAAACCAATGCTGAGGGAGTTGATCCTGAAGAAGCCACACTTTCCGCATCAATGTTGTTTTGGGCATATTTCCCTTCATTCAGACCTTCTTTTGCTAGACAAGAAGTTTTTAATCCTATGAACGATGCCGAAAGAAGAACCTTTGATGATATCTTCTTTAAAAGAAAATTTGCATCTCACATTTATCGTATTACTAATGTTTATGATAATAGACAAATTATGGATTATAAGAAAGGAGAAGATTTATTATTAGAGGCAGAAAGGTTAAAAGATTGGATGTTCAAATTTGAACACGATCTGTGGGAATTCTAAAAATTATATTTAAGGTCGGTTAATCCCGACCTTTTTTTTTATAATAAAGTGTAAAATAATTATGATACAAAAGGTGAGTCCAAGAAAAATAATTATGGTTATTTCCTTAATAACTGTTCTGATTTTTAATACTGCACTTGCCTTTATTGTTGTTGATAATTATCTAACCCATTGGAGATTAATCATTATTTTCTCTATAATAATTTTTCTGGTAATATACGGAGTAAGTAGTTACCTTATTAATAAATTTTTTATTGATATAATAAATCCGATTTACAAGATAATTAGAACCGTAAAAGTTTTACCATTAACTATTGTAGACGAGATTGAAGATGCTGAATTTTCTAAAAATTTGGAACAAGAAGTGCAAAATTGGGCAAAGGAAAAAACCAAACAGATTAATCAATTAAGATTGATGGAGAAATATCGTAAGGAATTTATTGGAGATGTTTCTCATGAACTTAAAACCCCAATATTTACGATTCAAGGTTATATTTCTACATTGATTGAAGGAGGTATAGACGATCCAAATATTAATAAAAAGTATTTACTTCGTACTGAAAAAAGTATAGATAGAATTATTTCTATTGTTGAAGATTTGTTAACGATAAGCAAATTAGAAACCAATGAATTAGTTTTGAATAAAGAAAAATTTGATCTTACTATTTTGATTAATGAAATTGTAGAAATGCAGACTGATTATGCAGCCAAGAAGAAGATTACTCTAAATATAAAATTGAATAACTCGTTTATAGTTTATGCTGATAGAAAATTAATTTATCAAGTAATATTAAATCTTATCATAAACTCTATCAATTATGGGCGAGATAATGGCAGTACAGAACTATCTGTTTATGATATGGATCAAATAGTTATGGTAGATATTTCTGATAATGGGATTGGAATTGCAAAACAGGACATTCCCAGATTATTTGAAAGATTTTATAGAGTAGACAAAAGTAGATCTAAAGAAAATGGTGGAACAGGTCTTGGTTTATCTATTTGTAAACATATTGTGGAGGCACACCAACAGACTATATCTGTAAGTAGTCAAGAGGGTTTGGGAAGTTCTTTTTCGATCACCCTGGAGAAAGCTTAAGCATTTTGTTTTATATAACATATTAAAACTTCAATTAAGTATGATTAAATGTTAATATGTAGATTAGATATGTCGTAGATTTTACATAAATTTGGTAAAATTAATTTAAAAATATTAGTACACATGAATATTCACGAATATCAAGCAAAAAAAGTATTGAAAAGTTTTGGTGTGGCAATCCAAGAAGGTAAAGTTGCTAAGACATCCGAAGAAGCAGTGGAACAAGCCCGAAAGTTGACTGAGGAAACTGGAACGGAATGGTATGTTGTTAAAGCACAAATTCATGCTGGAGGAAGAGGAAAAGGTGTTATTAACGAAACTGGTTCTCATGGAGTTGTTTTAGCCAAAGGAATTGATAAAGTTGCAGATATTGCAAAGGGTATCCTTGGTGGTGTTTTGGTAACCAAACAAACTGGTGAAGCAGGGAAGAAAGTAAATCAAATATTGGTAGCTCAAGATGTTTATTATCCTGGGGATTCTGAACCAGAAGAATATTATATGTCTGTATTATTAAACCGTCAAACGGGAAGAAATATTATCATGTATTCTACCGAAGGGGGAATGGATATTGAATCTGTTGCAGAAAACACACCACATCTAATTTTTAAAGAAGAGATAGATCCAAAAGTTGGAATACAAGGTTTTCAAGCCAGAAAAATTGCTTTTAATCTAGGCTTAAGCGGTAAAGCATTCAAGGAAATGACAAAATTTGTTACAGCTCTTTATAACGCTTATGTTGGAACTGATTCTTCAATGTTTGAGATTAATCCAGTTTTGAAAACATCTGATGATAAGATTATTGCCGTAGATGCAAAAGTGAATTTAGACGATAATGCGTTATACAGACATAAAGATTATGCAGATTTAAGAGATCTTTCCGAGGAAGATCCTGCAGAAGTAGAAGCTGGAAAACATGATCTTAATTTTATTAAGTTAGATGGTAATGTTGGTTGTATGGTTAACGGAGCAGGTTTAGCAATGGCAACCATGGATATTATTAAATTATCGGGAGGAGATCCTGCAAACTTCTTAGATGTTGGAGGCGCTGCAAATGCTGTAACTGTAGAGGCTGGATTCAGAATTATTCTTCAAGATCCTAATGTAAAGGCGATATTATTAAACATCTTTGGCGGAATTGTTCGTTGCGATAGAGTGGCGTCGGGAGTTGTAGAAGCATATAAATCTATTGGATCAATCAATATTCCTGTAATTGTTCGTTTACAAGGAACCAATGCAGAAGAGGGAAAAGAGATTATTGATAATTCTGGACTTAAAGTTCATTCAGCAATTACACTTCAAGAAGCTGCAAATTTAGTAAAAGAGGTAATGGCTTAATAGCCAAAATAAAATAATTTAATTAGTATAATTATGAATATTCACGAATATCAAGGAAAGTCAATTTTAAAAACTTTCGGAGTAGCCGTTCCAGAAGGAATTGTTATAGATGACGTTAGTAAAGCAAAAGATGCTGCACAAAAAATTGGGACATCAACAGGTGTAGATACTTGGGCTGTAAAAGCACAAATACATGCAGGAGGTCGAGGAAAAGGAGGAGGCGTTAAGATTGCCAAGTCTCTTGATGAAGTGGAACAATTTGCTAATGAAATTTTAGGTATGCAATTGGTTACACACCAAACAGGTCCAGAAGGAAAAAAGGTGCGTAAATTATTAATCGAGCAGAGTATATATTATCCAGGACCTGGAGAAATTCAGGAGTTTTACATGTCAGTTCTACTTAACCGTCAAACAGGCAAGAATATTATTATGTATTCTACCGAAGGAGGAATGGATATTGAAACCGTTGCTGCTAATACTCCAGAATTAATATTCAAAGAAGAGATAGACCCTAAAGTGGGAATTCAGGGGTTTCAAGCTAGAAAAATAGCATTTAATCTTGGATTATCGGGACAGGCTTTTAAGAATATGACTAAATTTGTTGTAGCCTTATACAATGCTTACGAGGCTACGGATTCATCTATGTTCGAAATCAATCCTGTTTTTAAAACTTCTGATGATAAAATATTTGCAGCCGATTCTAAAGTAAATCTAGATGATAACGCTTTGTTTAGGCATCCAGATTTTGCTGCAATGCGAGATTTGACAGAAGAGGACCCAGCAGAAGTTGAAGCAGGAAAACACGACTTAAATTTTATTAAGTTAGATGGTAATGTCGGATGTATGGTTAACGGAGCAGGTTTAGCAATGGCGACCATGGATATTATTAAATTATCGGGAGGAGATCCTGCAAACTTTTTAGATGTTGGAGGAGCTGCCAATGCAGTAACTGTTGAGGCTGGGTTTAGAATTATTCTTCAAGATCCTAATGTAAAAGCAATTTTACTAAATATTTTTGGGGGTATTGTTCGTTGCGATAGAGTTGCTTCGGGTGTGGTTGAGGCATATAAATCTATAGGTTCTATAGATATCCCAGTAATTGTTCGTCTACAGGGAACCAATGCAGAAGAAGGAAAGGAAATTATTGATAATTCAGGACTAAAAGTTCACTCAGCAATTACCTTGCAAGAAGCCGCCGATTTAGTAAAAGAATTAATGGCATAATTCCTATAATATTCTGTTTCGAAATTCTTGTGACAGATACTAGAAAATAAAAACCCCCTACTATTAATTTAGCAGGGGGTTTTCTTTGATCACAAAATATTTTTATTCAAATATTATTAATATATCATTTTTTTCAACTGCAATTCCTGACTCACAAACCACTTGTTTTACAATCCCATCCAATGGTGCTTTAATATTATTTTCCATTTTCATAGCCTCTAATACAAGAAGCGTATCTCCAGAATTTACAGCTTGTCCCTTATCGACCAAAACATCTAATACCATACCAGGCATTGGTGCTTTGACATTATTCATCTTCTGCGAAGATAAATTATCCATTCCCAATTGCTTTAATAGCAAATCCAATTCATCAGAAACCTTACAAGTAATTTTATCATTATTAATTTTAAGAATAACTTCTTTACTTTCTTCTTTAATATCGACTAATTCAACCTTGTAAGAATTATTATTATATAAAATATGATGCTCGTTAACCGATGTATTAATATCTAATTTAAAATCTTTGCCATTTACAGACCCCTGTTTTAAATCTCCTCCTTTTAATTCGACCTCAAACGAAGTATCTTTTAATTGAATTGTATACATAATTGAATATTTTGCACTAAAATAAACATTTATAACTAAATATCGGCAAGTCAAAATAAATAATTCAGACAAGTTCTCTGTAACCTTTCCATTTTTATAGCCGTCTTAAAAGCTCTTAATGAATCAACTTTAATATCTTAAAATAAACTTTATCTTTGTTAGAGATACAAAATTAAAAAATAAAAACATGAGAAAATTACTTTTATTGGTTTCCGTAGTATTATTGGTTTTGGTCAGCAGCCAAGCGCAAAACACTAAACCTAATTATGGCATTGAAGATATTTGGCAACGTTACTCTTTTTACCCAAGGGCAGTTTACGGCATCCGATCTATGAACGATGGTGAGCATTATACTACTTTAGAAAATAATAGAATAAAACAGTATAAATACAAAGATGGCAAATTAGTAAAAGAAGTATTCTCTTTTAAGCAAGTCGAAGGAGACAAAAATTTTACAATTGACGATTATAGCTTTAATAAAGATGAAACAAAGATTTTGCTTGTTTCGGAAACCGAATCCATTTATCGCCATTCTTTTAGAGCCAATTTCTATTTATTCGATATAAAAACAAAATCGCTTAGAAACCTTTCCAAAGACGGGAAACAGCAACTTATGGGCTTCTCTCCTGATGGTAGTAAAATTGCTTTTGTTAGAAAAAATAATCTTTATTATATAGACCTAAAAAGCAATAAAGAAATTGCCGTTACCAACGATGGTGAAAAAAATAATATAATAAACGGAGCTCCTGATTGGGTTTACGAAGAAGAATTTTCTTTCTCTAAGGCCTATCAATGGTCGCCAGATAGTAAAAATATTGCTTTTATGCGTTTCGACGAAAGCAAAGTTAAAGAATATAGTATGCCAATATATAATGGATTATATCCTGAGAATTATACTTTTAAATATCCCAAAGCAGGTGAAGTTAATTCTAAAGTAAGTGTTCATATCTACAATCTAGAAGCTCAAACAACTAAGACTCTCGATTTAGGAGACAAGTACGAATATATTCCTAGAATAGAATGGACTAAAGATGCAAACACATTAAGCGTCCAACGACTCAATCGATTGCAAAATCATTTAGAAATTGTATTTGCTGATGCTGCTACAGGAAATATACAAGTGATCTATTCGGATAAAAATGATACTTACATCGAAATTTACGACAACCTAACTTTTACCGATGATGGGAAATATTTTATTTTCAGTAATGAAAAATCCGGCTATAATCACTTATACTTATACGATATTAACGGGAGCTTAGTAAACCAAATAACAAAAGGAAATTGGGAAGTTACCAATTTTAAAGGCTATAATCCTAAAACTAAGAAGCTTTATTACATCTCTACAGAGAATTCGCCAACAGAGCGAATGCTATATGAAATAAAAGTAGATGGTTCAGGTAAAAAACAATTAAGTCTGCAAGAGGGCGTTAATAATGTAGAATTTAGCAAAAGCTTTAAATACTATATTAATACATGGTCGGATGTAAATCATCCATATGTAGTAAGTTTACATAACGAATCGGGTAAGCAAATACGTGAACTAAAAAACAACGACAAAATGTTGAACTTATTAAAAAAATATCAATGGTCGGCAAAAGAATTCTTAACTGTAAAGAATTCTGATGGAATTGATTTGAATGCATGGATGATAAAACCTGCCAATTTTGATAAGTCGAAAAAGTATCCTGTATATATGGTTGTTTATGGTGGTCCAGGTCAACAGACTGTTATGAATCAATGGGATTATAATGCTATGTGGTACAACTTTCTAGCCCAACAAGGTTATATTGTATTTTCAGTAGACAACAGAGGGACAGATGGAAGAGGTTATAAATTTAGGCGAACAACCTACGGTCAGATGGGGAAACTGGAGTCTCAAGATCAAGCTGATGCAGCAAAATATTTACAATCTTTAGCTTATATTAACCCAGACCGAATTGGTATTCAAGGTTGGAGTTATGGCGGATATATGTCTACTTTATGTTTGGAGAAATATCCAAATATCTTTAAAATGGCGATTGCTGTTGCCCCAGTTACTAATTGGAGATATTACGATTCTGTTTACAGCGAACGTTATTTGGGTTTACCTAAAGACAATCCTTTAGGCTACGATGCTAACTCGCCTACAAACCCCGATTTAGTTAAACAACTTAAAGGTAATTTCTTACTCGTTCATGGTTCTGCCGATGATAATGTTCACCTTCAAAATTCAATGGAACTTTCGAAACTTTTGATAGAAGCTAATTTTGATTATAATCAATTTATTTATCCTAACAAAAATCACGGAATATACGGTGGAAATACTAGATTACATTTATTCAACAAATTAACTAAATTCACTTTAGAAAATTTATAGTTGATATTCTGTCTCGTCTTGAATAGTCGTTACAGGATTTTAGTAAAAAAATTAAATTAATTGAAACTACAGGACGAAATTTCGTCCTGTGGTTTTTAATTTATACCAATTATATAACGAATATAGCGTTATAGCTATTAATTTATTATGAGTAATGCTCTTTACGATTTCGTTATTTATTTCTTCCTTGATAAACTGAAGCAGTTATTTTTCAACATTGTCTAAATTTTTAAAGACTTTATTTTAGGATGATACTTTCTTATTTAAGAAGCTATTGAAACTTAAATACACTATAATAAATCCTTGGAGTTTTTAAACTTCTTTTCCAGCCAAATTGTAAGAGGGAGTCAAATAATAAATATCCGTAACCTTTATTTCAATCACCCCTTTTACAATTTTTTGAGGTTTTAATGTTAAGATCCACTTTTTACCTTTCTCAAATATTTCTCCTTTGGTATGATGAATAGCTTTTCCTTTTATTTGATAACCTACCGAATCTTTCCACAAAGCCAAAGCTACATTTCCATTTTGTTCGATATTATGAAAGGTTTTATTATGGAAGGTATCAATAGTCCAGATTGTTTCATCGTCTATTATTATTTTCGATGCTATGGCTGATACATTGGGTATTCCTTTTTCATCTACTGTAGACAATGCCATAATAGGAACTTGTTTAAAAAGCTGTTTTATTTCTTGTGGAAGTTTCATATTTTTTTCTAGATTTAGTATTACATTATATCGCTATAATTCACAACTTCTTTTATCTCTGGTATTTTTGATTTAAGATATTGTTCCACTCCCATTTTTAAAGTTATAATACTTGTAGGACAAGTTCCACAAGCGCCTAAAAGATTAACATAAACAGTTAAATCATCCGAAATATCTACCAATTCTATATCACCACCATCGGCCTGTAAAGATGGTCTTACATCTTCGAGCAAACTTTTTATTTTTATCTTTAATTCTATATTTCCCATTTCTACTAAACTTAAATTAATATTTATCTTTTGGTAAAAAATATATAATTGGAATTGCTAATAAAGCAAAGTATGTAGCCAACTCAAAAGTTAAATCTAAACCTATATAATCACCCAATACGCCAACTAAAAGTACAATTAGTGAATTAATCACAAAATTTATAGTCATATATATACTATTAACTAAAGCGGGCCGTTTGGTATTAGTATCTTGGAAAAAGGCTAGCAAAACAGGCCCCTGTGCAAAAAGCAATAAACCTTCGAAAATAAGCAATGGGAAAATAAAAAAACGATTAGCATGAAGAAATCCCCACATAATTACGGGACTTAATATTGCGGAGATTAATAAAATATTACGTTTACCAATTTTATCTGAAATATAACCTGCCCCAAAAGTTCCTACTGCTCCAGCAAACTGAAACACTGATAACGATATTCCCGCAAGCCACAATGACTCTCCGTTACTAGTTAAATAAATAGGTAAATATAATGTTAATGCCGATTTAATTCCTGCTCGGCTTAACACAAATGCGCCAACAAGTACAAAAATTGGAATAAGATGTTTGATGCTAGAGTTTGTTTTGTTAGCAAGTTCTTTACTTTTATTATTAACAATCTCTTTTACATTTTGTAGTTTAATATATAAAATAAAGCTAGCCAAGATTCCTAGAGGCATAACTCTATACGAGCCTTGTAATCCCCAATAAGCTATTGCTGCGGTAATAAGTAAGGGGCCAATGGAGCGTGCAAGTTCTCCGCCAACCATATAAAAACTCATGCCCAAACCCGTTTGATTTCCCGAAAAACGTTTTATGGCAACTGGCGAGGGAACATGAAATAACGAAGAGCTAATACCCGAAACAAATAATAATACTAAAAGAATACTATAAGATGGAGCTAAGCCCATAAGACTCATACTTATAGTAGAAATAGCTGGTGCTAAAATAATTAAATATTTCACACATATTCTATCGGCCATTAAGCCTATAAGAGGATTGAAAAGCGATGGGATTTTTCGAACTACATCCAATAAACCTACTAGCGATAAAGAAATACCCAATTTCTCGATTAACAAGGGCAGAATAGGTGCTAAAAACGAAGTATAAACATCGTGAAAAAAATGCCCAATGCTAAGGGTCAAGACTTTACTAGTATTAAAAGACTTTTGGGTCACTTTATTATTTATTTATATTCTCAAATAGTCACGAGTTTCTCCTTTTTCCCACTCTTCAATTACTAAAGAATAATTTTTTTGAATATTACGAATGGCTTCTTCGATAATAAGTGTGCTACTTAAAATTACGACAAACTTTTGTTGTTGACGAACGATATTTCTACCAAAATCCTTGCTTATTAAAACTTTTACTCCATGCGGTTTTAATAGAGCAGCAACCCCTTTTGCTTTATTAGGGTCGCCATGCTTTTTTTCTTCTGGACTTTTATTTGATATTGTATCTAATAAAAATGAATTTGCTTTTGAAATTTCGTAAACTAGATATTCTTTAGCTTCGCCAAAATGTTCTTTGGTAAAATCGTTCCTATTATCTGTTGCAAAAGCAACAATAATTTTTTCCATAATTAGCTATTTGTTTAGAATTAACAGCTACAAGCTGCTGAACCACCTTTCCAATTTGCTTGTTCTACAGCTAAAAAATGTTGCTTTTCTGCCTCATCCATTATACGCTCCGTAAACAAAAAATCGTATCCAAACGATTCTGCAAGAATCTGAACGGAACCTATCATGTCGTCTTTAATTGGAATATTTGCGAAAGGTAACGAAAATTCGGCCTTTACGAGTTGTCCTTTTACTTCTATCTTACTTAAGATTCCCAATTCTTTCAATGTTGAGTTGATTGAAGGATGTTCTACTAAAGCCAATACTTTTATTAAATCTTCTTCTGACATATTTTTCTTATTTTTAATATTTTATACAAAATAAAACAACTTTTTTATACTTATGAATGTTTTTAAATATTACATTCCAGGTATTCGTGGAATTTTTTTAAGTTTTGAATTTTTATAATAAAATCCCCAAGCCAACTTCATCCAATGCCCTAATACGGGGAGTGGAATTATAGTTTCTTTGTGATTGGTTCGTGTAATAAAAGCTGCACCATCTCCTGAATCCATCACACAAATAATATGTAATTTTTCCCAATAAGATTTTCGTTTCCCTTTATTGTTTAGCCCGTTATGAACATTATACGTACTTACATCTGCCATTACCTCTGCAATATGCCCTTGTTTAGACGCCCATTTTGGACCTTCTATTGCTGCAATATCTCCAATAGCATAAATATTTTTATGCCCCTCTACTCTACACAATTCATTGATGGCGACAAAGCCCGCAGCGTTTATCGGTAAGCCTGATTCTTTAATTACTTTATGTCCATCACCACCGGAAATATAGATTGTTAAATCAGATTCAATCTTCGATTTATTTTCAAATTCTATTGTGTTTTCTGTAAATTCTGTAATTTTCACTCCTACATGAGCTTTAACTTTATATCTTTTAAAAAAAACATCGAGCTTTTTATAAGGTTTATCACCCATCCTTTTCCCTAGCTCTTTCATTGGTGTAAAAAAGTTCAACTCAAACTTATCTCGTAAGCCTTTTTGTTTAATATAATGTGAAAAATTAAATAATAATTCAAAAGCGGGTCCTCCTCGAACTCCTGTTGCTGTAGGGTCTTTGGGGTTTCCTCCAAATCCAATGGCTATTTTACCATAGCCACGCACAATTAGCTTTTCTAATTCCTTCTGAATAACAATCGCCTCATCGGGTTTGCCACAAATAGAATGTGTGTACTCTAAACCTGGTGTTTTAACTTTATTCATTCCCATAGCCAAAAACAGATAATCGTATGTTTCTGTACTATGCTCCAATATAACTTGGTTATTCAAGTAATCTATTTTTGATACCTCGTCAATAATTACATCAAATCCGTGTTTCTCTTTTAACTGACTTAAAGGAATCTGAACATCTTCGAATTTCTTTTTTTTAGTTGGAATCCAAATGGAAATGGGATAAATAAATAGATAATTTCTGTTAGAAACAATAGTAACATTGTAACCGTATTTTCGAAGCTTAATAGCGGCTTCTACACCGGCAAAACCACCACCAAGCACAAGCATTTTTTTATTATTCTTCATATCAATTAGATTCCAATTTGTTAAGAAATAAGTCTACAATTATAAACATTATCAATATTACAAATATCTACATATATAAATATGTATGCAATACCTATGTTTAGGTATTTTCTTTGAAATAAATTTATTTTATTCTACGCAACATCGACCATGACCAAATCTTCCTGCAAGATTGATAAATTCATGATTTGAGCAATTAGGGCATGTTTCTATTTTGTTAATCATCTTTGTTTCAAATAAATACCCGCATTTTTT
>Ga0256842_1000157_pt1 | contig 58521 bp, 58 predicted proteins | sample 4559240metaG_FD_185973 | JGI IMG/M metagenome (GOLD analysis project Ga0256842, IMG submission 185973) | Hydrothermal vent microbial communities from Guaymas Basin, Mexico - 4559-240 | ecosystem: Environmental > Aquatic > Marine > Hydrothermal vents | place: Mexico: Guaymas Basin | collected... | reverse complement strand
TTTGATTTAAATCTGGTCTATAATCTTTGCTATGACCTTTTCGTATCTCAACTGTTCCATCACCTGTATCTTTCTCTTTTTCTATATGAGTTGCAAAGGCAGTTGAGTCCAAATGTCCTATTTTTGAAGAAATCCCAAGAGTTTTTACAGCATTTGAAGCTATTTTTGAGAATAAATCACTAACTCCATACTCATATATTTTATCCAAAGTTCGTCCTAGTGCTATATCATTTATACTTTTTGCCTCTATATCTTTTCCTAATAGTTGAGCTATTGGTTTATCTTCAAAATATTGTGGAGTCATATATAGTGGTGTACCTGTAAAACCCAAGCCATTGATGATCATAGCGACCACAGCGTCCCCATGACTCAGGGTTCTTTGGTCTCCTGTGACTATATGGTTATTGACTATTTGAGATATATTTAACTCTTTACACATCCCTGCCACTAAGCCTAGATGCCCTAATTTTTTTGTTTTTATTTTATTTATTTTTGTAAAACAGATGGTATATTCCTAATATATATTTATTTCTTATTATATTACTTTAAGTTTATAGGGGTGATGAATGTCAGTAGAATCATTTACAAAAAAATATAATCTAAAAAAACTTGTCTATTTTGAAAGTTTTGAGAATATAGAAAAAGCGATAAAGAGAGAAAAACAGTTAAAAAATTGGAAAAGAGAATGGAAAATTGAATTGATAGAAAAGAATAATATTGAATTGATAGAAAAGAATAATAAAGAATGGAATGATTTATATTATGATTTGGTTAAAAATGGTTGTTAGATTCCCAGTCAAACTGAGAATGACGAAAGGTCAAGCTGAGAATGACGAAAGGTCAAACTGAGAATGACAGACTTCAACAAGGAATGTGTCATTACTGCAATAATGGTTGTTTGTCATTCTGAACTTGATTCAGAATCTATATCATTAAAATGGTAATATCTCCCACTCACCATGTTCAATAACTGGTTCTTCTTCAACAACAACAACTCTTGTGATATTATTATCACATAAATCAGATGAATATTCAACTATATATTCTCCAGAACTACTTGTATTAACATCTTCTGCATTATCCATAATTAGACTAAGGTCAATATCTTCACCCTCTCCATTAACCACTTGATCTAAACCAGCATCTGTATAGTTACCATCATAAACCACAGAAGCTGGGTTATCACCTAATAAAACATAAGTACAATCTCTTAAATCAACTTCTGGCTCAGGCTCTGGAACTACTATTTCAGGCTCTGGATCTGTAGGTTCAATTACCTCTGGTACTGGATCGCAGTCTAAACAATCTACCACTGGATTGTCATTACCACAAGATGATAGAAGTAAAAGTGTAGCTCCAATAAAAAGCATTTTAATAAATTTTGATATATTCATATTTCGTTTCCTTTATGTTGTTGGATTATTTTTAAATAATTATGACTGTAATTATATCTCTATATATCTTAAATTTTGATAAAAGAGATAATTATTCATTTCTTATATCCCTTATACAAAATCCTTTATTAACATTGGTTTTCTCTGCTTTTATTTCACTCCCACGATAAGTTTCAATTCTAAAGGCTTTATCATTCATCCCTTGCCAAACAATAGCAGTAGTAGAACTCCAGTATCCAGCAATTGTTGTATATGTTAAAAATGGCTTTTTAACAGCTAAAGTACCTCTTAAGCGATCAACTATTGTTGTTAATTCATTTATATTTGGTAATCTCCACCCACCACCATCTGTAGTTTTATCTTTGCAATATTTTACCAAAACATCCCATTTATCATAAGGGGATTTACTCACCTCCCATTCAATACCTCTTAAATTATCTCTTATAATATTATTACCCAAATCTTCATAATCATCCTCAGCACTTGCAAAATAAATATCTTTATATTCCCTTACACATCGTACAGCTCCATTATAGTCTGTCCAAGTATGAATAACTGTTCCATCTTGTGACCCCCACACCCAAGCATGATCCCATTCAAACCCTCGATAAAAACTTTGAGACCAATATGCTTCAAACCTTGTATATTTAAACTCTTTAGGAATACTATAATTCTCTATCTCCCAATTATCACTCCATCTTGGTGCTTGATAATCGGTAAGATCAGATAACTCTTCTATATAAGGTAATCTCCAATCATCATATTCCCCAAGATTCAAATCATTACAATAGTTATAAGCAGTATCTCCCAAATTTTTAAATTTATTCTCACAAGCCATATCAGGTGTTATAATAATTCCATTAACATTAGAACCCACCAATCCAATATCCTCACATCCATGATAATCCTCATCTGTTAGCCACTGTTTTATAGCTATATCTTTGCTATCTTGCCACATTAAACCTCGTAATTTATCTTTTACCACACCTTTATCATCTCCAAAATCGATTCTTTCATAAAAGGGTTTAACTCCACTTTGATAATATCCATCATCTTTAGGCTCAAATATAGCAGTTTGACCTGTTTTTTTCATATATATCTTATTCTCTTTATCTTCTATTATAGATATTATAGGAGGAGCAGTTAAAATAGAAGGGGCTAACTCTATACCAATAGCATAAGCAGTTGTATATATATCTCTTATCTCTTTTGTATTAGATAGATTTAAATCTATTGCTAAACTAGTTAAATTATCTATATTATTGGTTGATATACAAGCTATATTATATCCATCAAGTGTTAGATTATGTTCATCATCTGCATCACTATTTTTACATTGTAAATCCACACTTATATTATATTGATAGGCTCTTTCAACCACATTTTTTAACTCTTCAAGAGTTTGTATATTAAGTTGATAAGTTATAAACTTATTCATATCCTCTATGTTATTCTCATCTATTCCATTAAACCCATTATTTACAAAATCATCTACTTTAAAAGATGTAACAACACTTTGATTAACATCTATTATTAGTTCAGGCTTTGTCTCTACTATTTTAATATCACTATTTCTAATCCCAAGTCCGTCAATCACCCTTAGAGCCACTTTAATATCTCTAGTATCTCTTAAATCTAAAGCCTCTATAGATAAATTTACTCTATCTATATTATCCTCATTTACCCCTGTAATATAAGCATTTTTATAATCTTCTACATTAAAAGGTGGATTATTTGACTCCACACAACCTGTTTGGTTATAATCAACTGAAATACCAAGAGTCATAAATTGCTTTAGTCTCTCTATCGTCTCATCATCAAGTTCATTAATATTAAGCCCAAATAAAAAATTATTTGCAGTAGTTAGCGTTAAATCATCCTCTATCTCCAAAGTTAAGTTAGCTCTATCAAAATCATCTACTGTAATATTAGCTTCTTTTGGAGTTCCATCACCTATATATATATCACCAGAAATCTCAGGTTGTCTATTGCTATCTTTAATATAATCATTATTATCCGAAGAGTTTATATCATCACTAATATTACAATCTTCTATAATAGTGCCATTAATATCAGTAGTATTACACTCCTCAATACTATTATTTATATCTTCTATCGATAAATTACCCTCTTCAACACTACTATTCATATCTTCTATCGATAAATTACTCTCCTCATCCTCAATAGTATTATTTATATCCTCTATTGATAAATTGATATCGCTTACATTAATATTTAAACTACCATTATTATCTACTCTTGTTCCACCTCCACCACCACAACTATTTAAAATAAATGTAACTATTATTAACAATAACCATAACATTTTTATATTTTTCATTATATTTTCCTTTATATTAATTATAACAATAATTATCTTAAATTTTTGATAATTTTTTATCTATTTTAATAAGGGTTTAAGATTATCTTGTGTAAAATTCTAGTATGACGAAATTATCAACTAAAATAATATTATTGCAGTGTGCAATTTTTATAAAATTATGTTGTTAGTGTCAAAATTAAATAAATAACAAACAAACAAATTTAAGGAGTTATTATGGTTAAAAAAAGTTTTTTATCTGCAGTTACAGCAATTGCAGTTATGACAACAGGAGTAATGGCATTTGATGTAAAAGAAAATGCAGCAGGTAATGGTATAATTTATGATATTAAAAGTGGTATAGAGGGTGCATATAAAGGTGGTGTTCAGTCAGCTCCGGAGCTTAAGCTAAGTGCAACTCAAAAGGGTGATGCTCTTCTATTTCCTGCTTTTAGACAGTCTATAGCAACAACAGATGAGAGCAGAAAAGGTTGGGAGACAGAAGCAGTAATCAGAAATAATAGTGATAATGCAGTAATTGCAAAAATAACATTTCATAACGCTGGTGCTTCAGAAGAGATATTTGACTTCAATATATATCTTTCTGCTCATGACGCATTTAGATTTACAATTGCAGATGGTCATATTATTACAAAAGATAGTTCAATTGTAACTAAAGAGGGTATATCAAATCCAGTAGATGGTGTAGCAAATGATAAGGCTACTATGAATCCAGATGGAACACCCTACACAATTAATGAAAACTTCCAAATAGATTCAGGTTATTTTACAGTAGTTGCTATGGCAGAGTCAGATAGAAGTTATCATAATGACCATACAAATTTATATCTTGATTATAGAAAGCTTCTTGATGAATGTCGTCCAGAGTGGAGAAACTCATATAAGCCAGGTGGTATAAGCAATGGTGTGATTGTGTTTAATGCTCAAAATAGTTTTGGAAATAACAGTATGGTAAATAAAATTGAATCACCAAATGTGGCAGAAAATTGTGATAATCCTCTAACAAAAACAAAAGGTGCTGACTTTTTTGACCCTAGACCAGAAGTATTAATGGGTACACTAAGATTATATAATCCAACAAATGATAAAAGAGATTTAATTATTCCTGCAACCGCAATAAGTAATGTTACAGATTGTAATACAACAACTTATGCAACAGATAATGCAGATGTAACAATAAATAATTGTGCATTAACAAATAGACCAGACCAAAGAGCAGATGGCAATATGTTACTATATACAGAGGCTGAGTTTTCAAACTTTAATGATAGAACAATCTTTGATGATGATGCTGATGAAACAACAACAAGTGTATATGAAGGGCTAAAAGTAAGAAAAGATGCGGAAACATTCTTAGTAAGATACCTTGACTATACTTATGAAAATACACCATTAGAAACAACAGCAGCAACTGATAAAGTAGATAATACTGTGTTGGCTACACAAATTGGTAAAAGAACACTTATTCAACTTGGAAATGATGACCAATATTGGGTAATGACAAATCAATCAAAAGGTCTAGGTACATATACAATTGGTGGATTAGAAAGAAACTTATGGAATGAAAATGAAAGAAATTGTAATGATAACTCTGTATATACTCCAGTATCTCCTTTTGGAACTGATGATTGTAAAATTGTAGTAACATATCCAAATGAGCTTCAAGCAATGAATAATATTCAAGATTTGGTAGGTGGACAAGATGCTTATTTTATTGGTGATGATGTAAAAGGTTTCGCAAAAATTGCTTTGGTTGGTGCAGAAGGTAAAGGTATCCCTGCTGTAATGACACAAATGATTGGTACTGCTGTGGGTGGTATTGCTCAAACAAATTGGGTATTCTCTCCTGTTGATAGACCAGTTATTGCAGAAGAAAAATCAACATACTTTAGAGGTTATGATTTTGTAGCTGATGATAATGTTGTTGAAGATCAAATAGATGAGCTTGAGAGAGATGATTCTGTTGAAGAGCAATTTATGAGAGATAGAGATGTTCTTGTAACAAGAGAAAACTTATTGGATAATGTACCTGCTTTTGATAAATCAGCAACAGTACAATAAATAAGGAATAATTAATGAAAAAGAACTTATTAAAAATAATTTTTGTAGGACTACTGGCAACTATTTTCACATCATGTGGAAGTAGTGGTAGTAGCACAGCAACTAATGTAGAAGATAATTCTACAGTAGAACAAGCAGAAGCTGATAGATTAGCAGCAGAAGCAACAAGACTTCAAGCAATTGAAGATGCTAGAATTGCGGAAGAAGAAAGACTTGCTAAAATTGAGGCAGATAGAATTAAAGAAGAAGAAAGACTTGCTAAAATTAAGGCAGATGCAAATACAACAGAAGAACCAGTAGTAGTAACAACTGGTAATTGGGAAATATTACCATTCTAAGAATGATGATATAACTCTTTTAAATAAACAAGGTATCTTGCCTTGTTTATGAATATAAACTTAAATCAAATACATATATTATTCACAACCTTACATTTATCAATCTTTTAATAATCCCCAAATGAAAAATAACTCTAAAGCATTTACACTTATTGAGATGTTAATTTCTATAGTATTAATGGCTCTTATAATCTCTACAATGATGTTTGCTTTTAAATATAGTATATCTCAATTTACTCGTATTGGTTCAATTGTGCCAAAAAAGGCGATAGGTTACGACCAACTTAGAGGTGTGATTAGTGGGATGTTTCCTTATTCGGTGGATATACAAAGAGGATTTGAAGATACAAAACTAGAACCTTTTATTTATCTTAAAAATAAAGAGATGTTATTTATATCTAAAAATCCAATTTTTAATAGAGATATATCAATTATAAAAATAGAGTGTAAAGATGATAAGTTAAACTATTATGAAAAGATTTTATATGATAAACATAGTAACTATTTAGCTCCAGTAATTGAAGATATAGATTTTAAAAAGAGCTATTTTGATGATTTAGAAGAGTGTAGTTTTGAATATAATTTTGTAGAAAAGAAGGAGACACCATCATTAATAACTCTATTTATGAAAAATTCTAAAGAATCTTTGGAGTTTGATTTTAGTGCAATGATAGATATGAACAACACAAAAAATATTTTGATTCTTAGAGACCCATTTTAATGAGAAAAGTAAATATGAAAAAGGCTTATGCACTATCAGTAATTTTATGGATTGTGGCAGGGATGGGGGCAGTGACTATATTTTTGGCTATTTTATCAAAAGATATTGTTGGAATCTCAGCTAAACTAGAAGATAAATTAATATCACGATTAAAAGCAGAAGAGACTGTTGATTTACTAATATTTTATGGAACTACTGGTGAATTTTATCTTAATACCATGACAAATCAGATTGCAGAAGATTATAATCTATCAAATAAACTATATATTGACAATAATAATACTATTTTTAATGATGTAAATATTACAATCCAAGATACGGCAGGAATTTATAATGTTTTATTTTTAAGAAATGAGATGATTGCAAAAGAGTTAGATATTGAGAACTTTTATACCATTAAAGATAGTATTTTAGATTGGATAGATAAGAATTCATTTCAAAAATTAAATGGAGCAGAAGAGGATTATTATAGACATTTAAGTGATGATAGTTATAAACCAAGAGATGATTTATCTATTCAAGCAGTTGAAGAGTTAGCTCTAATAAAAGGGATAGAAAAGAGTAGGCTAGATGAGTTAAGGAGTCTTTTTTATTATGGAAGAGGTTCTAAGGCTAATTTAATGACTATACCAAAAAAGTCTCTTATTATGTTGTTAGATATTACACCTAGTTTTGGTGATGAACTGATAAATTTAAGAGAGAAAGAGCCTTTAGAGTTTATAAAATCTATTAATAGACTTGATAGTAAAGTAAAAGATGAGTATGATAGCTATGGATTTTTTCCTTCCAAAATTATTAAAATAAATATCTTAGCTTCTCATAAAGATGCAAGAACAAAAATAGAGGCTGTACTTGATTTTAAGATGAGACAAGAGAGAGCATTTATTTATAATTATAAAGTTTATTAGTGGTTATTTGTAATTATAAAACGGTTGTCATTCTGAAATGATGGTTTGTCATTCTGAACTTGATTCAGAATCTACATTGTATCACTTCCAAAGAGATTCCCAGTCAAGCTGAGAATGACGAAAAGAAGTACCGTATGAAGATTCCCAATATCAAGCTGAGAATGACGGAAAGAAGTACCGTATGAAGATTCCCACTATCAAGCTGAGAATGACGGAAAGAAGGATTATTATGCTTTTGGACACGGTGCTTTAGCTCCGTATATTAGGGAAAGGCTGAAGCCATCTCGTCCTAAAAAAGCTTAATTCATTGACATTAGGATATATATATGGATACCCCTACGAAATAACATTATATAGAGGCAAATCCTTTATGATTACCCTTAAATTTTAAAAATAATTTAAATATGCGTAACATCAGTTAAAGAAATAATTTTGCTAATTTAACAGCAGGAATCTCATCTGTATAAATTTTTGTAAATCTTATCCCTAACTTTTTAAATTCAACATAAAGTTTTTCATCATTATTATGCAAAGCCTCTTTATATCTTTTAACAGCACCACTATCAATATCACCCTCATAGCTATTTTTATTATCCATATCAACTAATCTAAGTGATCCTAATGCTTGAGGATTTTCTTCAAACTTATCTCTAATTATTAATGCAACCACATCATGTTTTTTTGCCAGTACTCTTAAATCAATATCTCCAACAAAATCTGATATAATAAACATTAACGATTTTTTCTTTATACGATTATATAAAGTTTGAGTCATCAAGTCAAAATTTCCATCTTTACCCATTGGTTCAAACTCTGTTATAAATTCCACTGCTTTATGTACAGAAAAAAACTTTTTACTCGGTTTTGAAATATGATAAAGTTTATCTGCAAATATAGAATTAGTAAATAAGTCTCCATTTTTGATAGATATAAACCCTAACAACCCCACAAGTTCCTCAATAACTTCGGATTTTTGTTTTACTGTACCAAAATATGTAGAGCCATTTAGCATTGAAGCAACAACAATATTAAGCTCTCTTTCCTCTTTATAAATTTTTACATAAGGTTTTGAGAGTTTTGCCGTTGTTTTCCAGTCAATTTTTCTAACATCATCGCCATAAACATACTCTCTTAGTTCTGCAAATTCAAATCCTTCACCTTGAAACATTGAAGAGTTATCACCTAACATATCACCATAGACCTGTTTTTTACTTTTAAAAAGTATCTTTTTTGCTCTTTTATTCACTAGTTAATCCTATGGTATTGGCACTGCTTCTAATATTTTCTTAATAATAAAGTCTTGGTCTATCCCCTCTGCTTCTGCTTCATAAGTCATAATAACTCTGTGTCTAAGAATCTCATAGGCGATATATGCAATATCCATTGGTGACACAAAATCTTGATTTTTAAGATAAGCAACGGCACGAGAAGCTTTATACATATCAATTGTAGCTCTTGGACTTGCACCAAATTCAATATAGTGTCTCAAATCTTCTAAGCCATAATCTTCTGGTGTTCTTGTTGCTTGAATAATCTCTACAATATACTTTTCAACCTCTTCATCAATATGAATATTCATAGCCTCTTCTCGTAGCTTTATTAAATCCTTAATTGACGCCACTTGTTCAATTTTTCCAAAAGAGTTATTAGCCACTCTTCGTGCAATTTCAAGCTCTTCATCTTTGGTATTATATCCAACCACAACTTTCATCATAAATCTATCAAGTTGAGCCTCTGGCAACTCATAAGCACCCTCTTGTTCTACAGGATTTTGTGTTGCCATTACTAAAAATGGAGCATCCACTTTAATTGTCTCATCACCAATAGTAACTTGTCTCTCTTGCATAACCTCTAAAAGTGCAGATTGAACCTTTGCAGGGGCTCTATTTATCTCATCTGCTAATAAAAGGTTTGTAAAAACTGGACCTCTTTTAATCTTAAAAATATTTTTAGATGGATCATAAATTTCTGTTCCAATAATATCACTAGGGAGTAAATCAGGAGTAAATTGAACTCTACTAAAATTTAGCCCTAATGATTGAGATAAAGCATTAACTGCTGTGGTTTTAGCAAGTCCAGGAACACCCTCTAAAAGAATATGCCCCCGACATAAAAGACCAACCAAAAGCCCCTCAATCATCTTTTCTTGACCCACAATTACTTTTGCTATCTCTTGTTTGATATTTGTTATTATTTCTATATTGTTTATCTCACTCAAATAGTTATCCTGCCTTTAATCATATTAACAAAATTCTACTAATCTTAGTTAAATCAAAAGTAAATATCTATTTTAATGATATTATGTATATTTAAGTTATTTTTGACATTCAAGGGCAACCACAAGGGATTGCCCCTACAAAAAGGTTGATTATATGTAGGGGTATCCCCTTGTGGGTACCCTAAAGTTTAGATAATTATAAATATTTATACATGTAATATCTATTTTAGTTGGCTCATAATCTTAGGAAGCGTAATCCCCTCTTGCTTTTGATATTTTCCTTTTCTATCTGCATAAGTTGTTTCACATGCCTCATCACCTTGTAAAAATAGAACCTGAGCAATCCCCTCTTTCGCATAAATTTTTGCAGGAAGTGGAGTAGTATTACTAATCTCAATTGTAATATGACCCTCAAATCCAGGTTCAAATGGTGTAACATTTACAATTATTCCACATCTTGCATAAGTACTTTTACCCAGACATATTGCCAAAGTATCACTAGGCATTTTAAAATATTCAACTGTTCTAGCCAAAGCAAAAGAGTTTGGTGGAACAATACAAATATCACCCTTAAAATCTACCACATTATTATCGTCAAAATCTTTTGGGTCAATTACCGTTGAGTTTACATTTGTAAAAATCTTAAACTCATCACTCACTCTAATATCATATCCATAACTACTAAGCCCATAAGATACTACACCCTCACACTTTAAATCTTCACAAAATGGACTTATCATATCCTCTTTTTGTGCTTTATCTCTTATCCAACTATCTGGTTTTAATCCCATCTTTTATCCTTTTTATTATCTTGTAATTTTAGCAATTAAATCTTGATATTCTATATATATATTTCAATATTTCGGATAAAAACAAGCATTTTATATATCTAATTTGTTATTGAACTTAATATTCTTAAAATTCCAAATAATCCCTAACAGCTTTCCAATTAGCAAAAGCGTATTAACTCCCTATCAAAATTCTCTTGCCCTTTACCCTCACAATAATCATCTATTAAATAATCATAAATTTTTACTCATTAATTTTATTTTTAATCTCTTTTGCAAGATTGCTAATCTTATTTATCTTTTGAGTGTTACTTAAATGCTCATCTAATAAAACTTTTACAAAAGCAGAACCAACGATTACTCCATCAACTCCTTTTACTTTCTCTTTTGCTGTATTCTCATCTACTCCAAATCCTACAAAAATATCTGTTTTACTGTTATCTCTAATCATTGCAATTGTATCTTCAAGATTTTCGCTCTGCCCTGTACCTGTAATTCCTGCGTAAGCTACAAGATAGATAAATTTTTGAGCATCTTTTGTTATCATCTTAATTCTATCTTTTGTATCTGTTGGAGCGATAAAGTCTATTAGTGATAGATTGTTCTCTCTTATAATTGGTTGATATAAAAGTGCTTCTTCGTAAGGTAGGTCTGGGATAATAAATCCATTTACTCCAGCAGTTTTTGCTTTATCTATAAAAAATTCCATACCTCTGTGATAAAATGGGTTAAAATATCCCATCCATAAAGTATCAATAAGAGGGGCAATTTTTTCTGAAACCTCAAAAAGGTGGTCTAATTTAAATCCATTCTGAAGTGAATATAGATTTGCTTTTTCAATTACAGGACCATCTGCAACAGGGTCAGAAAATGGAATACCTAACTCTAAAGTATCAACTCCAACTTCTGCTAAAGACAATGCCATATCTACTGTAAAATCTAAACTTGGATAACCTGTGGTAATATATGCTACTAATTTTTTCAAAATACTCTCTTTAAAATATAAATTTATTATGATATTATACTTTTTTTTGATAAAATGATAATAATTTATATTAATGAGGACAACTTGAATAATAAAATAACATTAAAAAAACTACAAAAAATGAAAATACAAAAGCAAAAGATTGTAATGATAACAGCGTATGATGCTCTTTTTGCATCTATATTTGATAAATCCGTTGATATTATATTAGTGGGTGATAGCTTAAATATGAGTTTTAGTGGTGAAAATGATACACTAAGTGCAACAATGGATCAGATGATATATCATACTAAAGCTGTAACAAAAAAAACAGATAAAACTTTTGTACTTTTTGATATGCCTTTTGGTTCTTATACTGATAAAAAGAAGGCTCTTAAGAATGCAACTAGAGCATATCAAGAGACTGGAGTTGATGCTGTAAAATTAGAAGGTGGCAGAGAAAAAGCCAAAATTGTAAAGTATCTTACAAAAAATGCAATAGCCGTTTTTGGACATATTGGGTTAAAACCTCAAAGTGTAAGAAGTGAAGGTGGATATAGTATCAAAGGGAGAGATTCCAAAGAAAAAGATGATATAATAAAGAATGCTATAGCTTTAGAAAAAGCTGGTGCAGTTGCGTTGATTATAGAGGGTGTTAAACCTGATGTAGCTTTTGAGGTAACTAATAGTGTAAATATCCCTGTAATTGGAATTGGTGCTGGAGTTGATTGTGATGGTCAAGTCTTGGTATGGAGTGATATGCTAGGTTTTTATGACGAGTTTATGCCAAAATTTGTTAAACAGTATTTAGATGGTGGAAAACTTGTTGGGGATGCAGTGGAAGAGTATGTTAAAGATGTTAAATCTGGTGAATTTCCAAATTTAGATTATACATATTAGATATTTAAAATAAAATTAGGAGTTATATTTATGAAAAAATTTTATATATTGGTGATTTTAGGTGGTTTGATGTTTAGTGGTTGTTCGACAGATAAAGTTGTTCAAGATACAGAAGATTATGCAATGGGTAGTTTTGTTACATCTAAAATAAAAGCAAAACTTGTAAAAACAGTTGGTTTAGAAAGTTTTAATATCAATGTTAGAACCTATGATGATCAGATTATTCTTACAGGTGTGGTAGATACTCAAAAGCAAGTTTATTTGGCAGGGTCTGTGGCAAGGTCTGTAAATGGTGCAAGAAGAGTTAGAAATCATATTACAATAAAATGATACAAAGGATTTTTATTTGAAAAATGCAAATATTATGGTTATTGTTCTTTTTTCTTTATCTTTAATGGCGGCATATAGTGTATATGAAACATTTATATTACCATTGGCTGTTGCTATCTTACTTACAATGGCAACATATAATCTAACAAAAGCATTATCAATAAAATTAAATTCAAGAAAGTTAAGTTCTTTAATCGCAAGTATACTTTTAACAATTCTTATTTTTGTTCCTATTGTATATCTTGCAACAATAGGTGTTGGTTATATAGCAAATTTAAATAACGAAGATGTAAAACATATGATAGAAGAGATATTAAAAATTGTTGGTAAATTGCCTTATGGTGATGAATTATCATTAGAAATTTTTCAACAACAAGAGAATATTTTAGCATTTTTTAAAGATTATGCTTCATATTTTTCAACAGCTGGTAATGCAGGTTTTGGATTTATTAAAAATATAGTTTTTGTTATAATTTTCTATTTTATTATTAATGTATATAGTGATAAAGTTTTTAATTTTTTACAATCTATTTTACCAGTATCTAAAACAAAAAGTATAGAAATTATAGAGAGTATATCTTCAACCATGGAGGTTGTATTTTATTCAATTATTATAACTGCCATATTTGAAGGTATCTTATTTGGGGTATTTATAGAATTTTATGGATTAAACGGACTATTTCTTGGAATCGTATATGGATTTGCATCACTTATTCCATTTATTGGTGGTGCTATTGTTTGGGTACCTGTATCATTATATATCTATAATCATACGGGACTAACACCTGCTATAGAGATAATATCTTACTCTCTTATTGTTATATCTATTGTTGCAGATACAATTATTAAACCAATGATAATAAAATATATACAAGAGGATATGCTTAAAAAAGTAAACGATATTAATGAAATTTTAATTTTCTTTTCTATTATAGCTGGAATGGGAAGCTATGGATTTTGGGGGATGATTCTAGGACCAGCAATTACTGCATTTTTAATAGCTATGACTAGATTATATATAGAGTCAAATGAGAGAGTTATCTTAAAAAAAGAGGAGAATTGTCTTTAGAAAAGCATTAAATCTTAATTATAGCTATACTTTTATCTTGAAATAACCACAAATTAGATAAAATAACCACAATTAAAATAGTAGGTAGGATAGTTGTAATGGATATTAGAAGAGAATTTTTGGAGTACTTTAAGGATAAAGGGCATAATGTAGTTACTTCTATGTCTTTAGTTCCTGATGACTCCTCATTAATGTTTACAAATGCTGGAATGATTCAGTTTAAAGATATTTTTACAGGGGCTATCCCTGTACCCTCTAATCCAACAGCCACAAGTTGTCAATTATGCCTACGAGCTGGTGGAAAACACAATGACCTTGAAAATGTTGGTTACACTAGTCGTCATCATACACTTTTTGAGATGCTTGGAAATTTCTCTTTTGGAGATTACTTTAAAGAGGATGCTATTAAATATGCGTGGGAATTTATTACCAAAAATTTAGAACTTCCAATTGAAAAGCTTTGGGTGACTATTCATAATAGTGATGATGAGGCGTATGAGATTTGGATAAAATATATAAGCAAAGATAGAATTATTAGATTTGGTGATAAGGATAATTTTTGGTCGATGGGTGATACTGGAGCTTGTGGTCCTTGTAGTGAGATTTTTTATGACCAAGGTGAAGAGAATTTTAACTCGCCTGAAGATAAAATGGGTGGAGAGGGTGATAGATTTTTAGAGATTTGGAATTTAGTTTTTATGCAATATAATAGAGCAAAAGATGGCACTTTAACTCCTCTTCCAAAACCTTCTATTGATACAGGAATGGGGCTTGAGAGAGTAATTGCTATTAAAGAGGGTGTGCTAAATAACTTTGATAGTAGTCAATTTAAGCCAATGGTAAATAAAATAGAAGAGTTAAGTGCCTCAACAATAGATAAAAATAATATTGGAAGCTTTAGAGTAATTGCAGACCATATTAGAGCTGTTTCATTTATGCTAAGTGATGGAATTTTATTTGATAAAGAGGGTCGTGGTTATGTTCTACGACGAATTTTAAGACGAGCTGTAAGACATGGTTATTTGATTGGATTTAGAAAACCTTTTATGGCACAAGTTGTAGATACTTTAATCCAAACTGTTGGTGAGCATTATAGCTTCTTAGAAGAGAAAAAAAACTATATCAAAGAGCAAATTACATTAGAAGAGGATAGATTTTTTAAAACTATTGAAAAAGGGATGAATCTATTTAACGAAGAGTTGCCTAATACTAAAGATAAATTTGATGGAGCAGTTGCATTTAAACTTTATGATACTTTTGGTTTTCCATTGGATTTAACAGAAGATATGTTACGAGAAATTAATAAAAGTGTAGATATTGAACTATTTAATAAGTGTATGAGTGAGCAAAAAGCAAAAGCGAAACAGGCATGGAAAGGTAGTGGAGATAGTGCTAAAGATGGTGATTTTAAAAAGATTTTAGAGACTATTGGTAAAAATGAGTTTATCGGTTATGAACAAACTTCATCAAATACAAAAGTTTTATCTTTACTTAATGATAATTTTAAATTAGTAGATAAATTAGAGGTTAATGATATTGGTTGGATAATGCTTAAAAAAACTCCTTTTTACGCTACAAGTGGTGGACAAACTGGAGATATTGGAGAACTGAATAATGGCGATATTACTGTTACTCAAACGGAAAAGTTCTTTGATTTAAACTTATCAAAAATAGAGATAAAAGATAATACTCTAAGTGTTGGAGATACTATCACAGCAAAAACTATCAATAGAAAAGAGGTGGAAAAACACCATTCAGCTACTCACTTACTTCAAAGTGCATTAAAATCTATTTTAGGTAATACTGTATCTCAAGCAGGAAGTCTAAACGATGACAAAAGACTTAGATTTGACTTTACTTATCCAAAAGTGATGAGTAATACTCAAATTCAAGAGGTTGAAGATTTAGTAAATAATATGATTTTTGATTCAATTAGTTCAGATATTAATGAGATGTCTATCGATGAAGCTAAAAAAACTGGTGCAATTGCAATGTTTGGTGAAAAATATGGTAAAAGTGTACGAGTTGTAAAATTTAATAATACAAGTATTGAATTTTGTGGTGGAACACACATCAAAAATACAAGTGAGATAGGAAGCTTTTATATTATTAAAGAGAGTGGAGTAAGTGCAGGAGTAAGACGAATTGAAGCTGTATGTGGAAAATCTGCTTTTAATTTTGCCAAAGATATAAGAGATGAGCTAAAGTCTATTAAAACAGAACTAAAAACTCAAAATCCATTAATGGCAGTTGATAAACTAAAAGAGCAGATAAAATCTCTTAAAAATGAACTAAATACGGCTCATAAATCTAATAAAAAAGAGTTAGAAGTTAGTGATATTAATGGAATTACTACAATTGTAGCAGAGGTTGAAAATGGAGATATTAAAGCTTTGATTGATGAGGTTAAAAATAAATATCCACGCGTTGCTATTATGTTGATGATGAAAAAAGGCGATAAGGTGATGATTGCTTGTGGAAGCAAAGATACACCAATAAAAGCAGGAAATTGGATAAAAGAGATAGCTCCAATTCTTGGTGGAGGTGGAGGAGGTCGCCCCGACTTTGCCCAAGCAGGAGGGAAAGATGTATCTAAAATAGATGAGGCATTGGCTAAATCTAAAGAATATCTACAAAATAATATTTAAAGGATTTTTATGAAAATAAGAAATTTTATACCATTTATCATTATTACTATATTTATGTTAGGATGTACAGCAAATAAAGCTCCTATAAAACCAAAAGAGCCAACGATAGCTAAGTTTTCATTTTTTAATACTCATTTAAAGTGTCAAAGTATTTATGTTTGTCAAGAGATTAAAGGTAAAGAAGAGACCAAAAGAAGAGCTAAAAAAGCACATAATTATTTTTCTAATTCACATAATAATTATAGCAAGAATCATCTTAAATCATTTGAAAATAACTCTAGCAAAAGTGCAACTGAAGCTGTTTTAGAGTTAAGAAAATATGCAATGAAACTTAATGATGAACTTGAAGTTAAATATAATTGTCGTTTTGTTAAATTAGTCAAATAGTTTTATGTAGAGATAATTCTTAATGCCAATGAAATAAGAATATTTTGTGGGCTAAGTAGGGTGCGATTGCTATCGCACCTTTTTTATATTTTCATGAATAATTGGTGCAATAGCAATCGCATCCTACGGGTTTTAATCCTCTTCTAATATATGATGTAAAAATAAAATTTGTGCATATATTGGTGCAAAAATATTTAATATTGGAATATAATTAAATAAAGACGCAATCATAGCAATGGTTGTAGCTTTTTTTGATTTTTGTTTAAGAAGAGTTTTATCATCTATAAATAGTGTTCCCACATCATAAACAGTTGGGTCTCTAAGTAAAATAGACCACAAATATAACATCACAATTTGACCAATAATTGGTATAAAAATAAATAAAAATAATATTATAAAAAGTATAATAAATTTAACTATCGATTTAAAAGTTATAATAATAGAAGTAATATCATTTGGACTTCCAATTGCATCTATATTATAATGTTTTTTTGCCAAACTTTTTAGCAATTTTTCACTAAATAAAGATGTAAGAATAGAGATAGTAATAATTATAAATATATATATAATAAGAACTGTAGTCATTGCAGAACCAGTAATTTTAAGCCATTCCCAAGGTATTATAGTTAAATATGAGGAAACTATTGATAATAGTTCACCCCAATAAATATACATTATCATACTCCATACAAAAATAGAACCTAAACCTATTTTTAGTACAAAAGAGATAACTTCAAAAGATAAAATATCTTTAAAACCTTTTGAGAAAATTTTACTGATACTCATTTTTAAACTTTACATATCTTGATGCAGAAGCATATAACTCTGCCACCTCTTCATCATTAAGCTCTCTTATAACTTTTGCTGGACTTCCCATAATAAGACTTCGTGGTGGAAATTTCTTATTTTTTGTAACCAAACTACTAGCACCCACAATTGACTCTTTCCCAATCACAGCACCATCAAGAATAGTAGCACTCATCCCAATCAAACAAGCATCTTCAATTGTGCAACCATGAAGCATAACTCTATGACCAACTGTTACATCATCACCAATAATCGTTGGATTTCCATCACTCATATCTTCTTTTTTATAGTGAGTTACATGAACCATTGATAAATCTTGGATATTACTTCTTGCTCCAATTTTAATACTATGAACATCTCCACGTACAACTGAACCAAACCATATTGCACTATCTTCACCCATCTCTACATTTCCAACTACAGTTGAACCCTCTGCTATCCATGCATTTTTACCAACTTGTGGTGTCCATTGTTTAAATTTGATTATCATCTCTATCCTTTAATTTTTATATTCATTGTATCATTTTTGTATTAAAAGTTGTATAATATAATAAAGGAAATTTATGAGTAAAATTATAAAATATTTTAAAGAGTTATCAAATGTACCTCATTGTAGTGGAGATACTTTAAGGTTAAAAGAGTTTTTAATAGCTTTTGCAAAAGATAGAGGATATAACACAGAGATAGATAATAGTGATAATATTTTAATCTCTAAAGGTAAACCAAAAATATCTTTACAGGCTCACTACGATATGGTTTGTATGGGCGATGCTCCAAATATAGAAATATATGAAGACAATGGATGGCTAAAGGCTAAAAATTCATCTTTGGGTGCAGATAATGGTATCGCTATTGCTATGATGATGGAGTTGATGGATAAAAATAAAGAGTGTGAGTTTATCCTAACAAATGATGAAGAGATTGGTCTTATTGGAGCAAAGGCACTTAATTTGGATATAAAATCTAAATATATGTTAAATCTTGATAGCGAAGATGAAGCAGAGGTGTATATTGGTTGTGCAGGTGGAGCTGACATTAAAGCTTTTAAAAATTATAGTAAACTTGGAACTGGTGCTTTAGCTCCAGCTTTTGGTGAGGCTAAAGCCATCACTTCCGATGAATTTGGCAAGATATGTAATAAAAATATATATGAAATTAGTATAAGTGATTTAGTTGGTGGTCACTCTGGTGTGGATATTGATAAAGATATTCCCTCAGCTATTAAATTATTAACTAAATATATTATTGATAATAATGCCTTAATTATTAGCTTTAGTGGTGGAGAAAGACGAAATTCTATCCCTGCCAATGCAAAAGCAATAGTGTATATTCCTAAAAAACCAAAAGATGATAAATTAGTTAAAATTAAAGAGATATTTGGTGATTTTGAAGTTTGCGAAGATATGGAATTTATAAAGATATTAGATGAGCTTAAACATGGCGTAATAGAGCATAATCACAAACTTAATATTCCACAAAATAGTATAAATTTAGCAATTGTAGAATTTAAAAATAACAATGCAATGATAGAAATTTCTCTTAGGTCTATGAGTGATAATGAGTTAAAAATAATTATAGATGATAATATAAATCTATTTAAAAACAGTGGATATAGTTATAAAATAGAAGATGAATATCCATCGTGGCAACCAATTGAAAATAGTTTAACAAAAATTGTTGATAAGAATATGAAAAAGCAATTTGGCAAAAGTAAATTTACGGCAATTCATGCAGGATTAGAGTGTGGCGTAATATCAAATAGATACCCACATATTAAATTTAGCTCTATTGGTCCAAATATAAAATATCCTCACTCCACACGAGAGATGGTTGAGATTAATTCTGTAGAACGAACTTTTAATGTAGTATGTGATGTTATAGATGAAATTAATTTATAATTGTTAAGGATTGTAAAATAAATAAAACCATAAATTTGTAGGGTGGATTTTCTACAATGCCAATGACTTAAGGTTTTTTTTGGAAGTGGTGCATTGGGGTTTTTATACTTTTGGACATGGTGCTTCAGCTCCGTATATTAGGGAGAGGCTAAAGCCATCACGTCCTAAATTCTATAGTTTTTAATGTACTTTATTTTTAGTTTAAAGTGAATGTATATTTTGTATCACACTCTAAATATATACTTTCCTTTTCCCATACATCAATACCTAGCCAAGTTGTTGCTTTGATATCAATATATTTATCACACTCTATTGTTGAGAAATCAACTCTAATTCCCTCATTAATAATCAGATCATTAGGAAGTCTATCATCTCCCCAATCGCTATTTTCACTATCTTTAATATACAATTGCCATATTTTACTCTCTGTATTATTGAAAATTTGCACAGTAGCATTACTTGTTTCTATTATATCATCTGATACTATCTCTTCTTCCTCTTCTATATAATTTGGTAAGATAGATTGAATATAATTTATATAATTTTCATCTTTTAATACTTTTGTATGAGCTGGTTCAAATACATCTGAGCCTGTTATCCACTCAAAAATACCATTTATTTTACCTGTAGTATCTTCTGTATAATTACCACTAGATAGTAAAATTTCATTAGCTTCTTCTAAATTTGTATAATCTATTTTATCAATTTTAGTTATCTCTTTATCATACTGATTTACTCCATCTTTTAAAGTTGGTGAAAATATTACACGATATGGACTAAGTTCATCCAGTCCCATTTGGCTACCAATATATACATTAGCATCACCTTGTGAATAATATTGTTGAGTTAAATTTAATCCATCACTATACCCTAAATGATATACTTCTATATCTTCATATTTATCACCTATATTATCTAAATCATTTAATTGAGCTATATCTAAACTATCACTTGCGCCAAATTAATACCTGCATTTTTTGTAGCAGATGTATATTCTGATGCTGCTATACCACCCATATGAGGAGTATCTAAAGTAATTAATTTTTTAATATTTTGTGTCTCTTCATTTTGAATATAAGCACGACTTGCAAGTCCACCCATTGAATGACCAATCAAAATATAATCACTAATTCCTGTAATCTTTTTAATTTCATCAATAGCTATTTTTAGCTGATAACCTTGTGCATCAAAAGATAGTTGATTCTCATGAGAGAAATTTATAGAAAATACCTTTTGATTATAAAATCTATCTTGTTTATTTTTATCATTAGATGTTGAATCTCTACCTTTTCTTCCATTTAATGCCCATTCAATACTTGTTATTTCAAATTGACCTTTTTTTAAACCATATATATATTCTTTTTGATATGAACGTAAGTTTTTATTTCTAAATATATCTTTTAAATCTATATCTTTTAATTTAGAACAATCAACTTCTTCATCTAACCATGCACCATCCCAACATTGTTCATTAGTATTAATTGTAATATTAATACCAACTTCTACTGATGTAGCATTATTTTCTACCTCCATTTGTGTAGATATTCTTGGTGCGATATTCTCCCATGTAGAAGCCCCACTATTAAGTCCATGAACCAATATAACAATTGTTCCATTTCTATCTTCTGCTGTAATATCTTTTGGAGTTGTAAAATTAGACTCACTATAAGAACTATACGCACCATCATCATCTACTGCTCTTATTCTAAAAATATAATTTGTATCAGATGTAAAATTACCACCTAATTCAATCTCTGTATTATAAACCAAAAATTCATCCATCCAAGTATCGTTTTCATCTTTAAAAGATAATCCATACGCTTCAACATAACCATCACTATCAATTGAGTTATCCCATAATATTGAAACATTATTTTCTTCTAAAGATGTCTCTATATTTGCAGGTGCTGATGGAGATTGATTTGGGGTATCTGTTTTTATCCATTCGCTAGTTACAAAATTGCTATATGAACCATTATTATCAACTGCTCTTATCTTAAATTGATAATTATTTGTTGCTACTAAATCTTTTATCTCAATACTATTAATAGATGATTCAACTTCTGTACCCCAATCTTCTATATCTGTTCTATAAGATATTAAATATTTATCAACAAACCCATCACTATCAGTAGAAATATCCCAATTTAAAGTAACTGAATCAATTGTAATATTAGCTACAAATATATTTGATACACCACTTGGAGCAATATTTTCTACCACTGATTTCTCTTGCACCACTGGTTCTATTTTAGCAGGTTCAGAATCTCCACCACTTCCACATCCAACTAAAAAAACTGTAATAAAAACTAAAGCTAAATCTCTTATTATCATATATCTCTCCTAAATTTAATTTAAATATAATATCTATATAAACTAAAAGTTTTATTATTTTTAATTTACTGTAAGAGTAACAACTGCTGTTTTACCACACTCTACATATACATCAGGAATTATCCAAGTAGAAGAATTTGTCCAACCAACAGCCTTTACATCAATATTTTTATCACATAAACTTGTATTAAAATTTACTTTTGAGTATTCTGGAATATATTTATCAGATGAAAGCATATCATAACCCCAATTACTACTATACTCATCTTTAAAATATAACTCTAAGACATCTCTTGAGGTTGTATTATTTATTTGAACTATTCCAGTTGTAAAATTATTTGAATTGTTTTCCTGTGTACTATCTCCACCACCACTACATCCTATTATAAATACACTACTTACTATTAATACTAAATTTTTCACTAACATATTATCCCCTTTTTATCTATATCTTGTTTCAATAACTTTATCTGTTGATTCATAAGTTGAAGAACTTCTATATTCTTCGCTCATTGGATTAAGACATTTAAAATCCAAAATTGTACGACCATAACTATCTGTTCTCTCTCTTATTATTTTGAGTGCTTTAATTTTTCTTTTACAAGTTTCATTTGCATATATATAAGCTACATCTCTACTTGGATGACTTTGAGTATATGTATTTAACCCTATCTCTATGGGTGGTCTTACACAACTTGTTAAAAATATTGAACTTCCTAGTCCTATAATCATAGCTAATTTTCTAATCATCTTCAAAATCCCTCTAAAATATTATTTATATTGAAGTTTATCTATTAAATTTAGAAAGTTTAATGATTTCTTGGTGTAAATGTTGGTGTACTTTTATTAATCGTTGGTGTATTCAAGTTAAATTTATATAAAATATATTCTTAGAATTTTTTAATAAATAAGGGTTGATAGCAGATGAATAAAAAAGAGATGGCACAAGATAAAATAATTATAGCAGAGAAATTAAATTATATTCTTGATACATATATGAGTGCTTCTGATGTAACCAAAAAGTTTGGTTTTAATTCAAATTCAATGATTAGTTCAATGAGAAATAGAGATAAAGCTCAAACACTACTACAAGTACATCAAGAGGGATTAGAAAAACATTATAATATACCTATGAAAATTTGGAATAGAAATATAGCTATGGATAAAAGTATAATTGACAATATAATAAAAGAGTATAAATTATTAAAACAAAATATAAATATATCACAAAATAATGTTTTTACATCAAATGATGAGTTATTAAATAAGTTAGTTGGTGATTGGTATTCATATTTTTACTCTAGCCAAGAGGTCTCAAAAATACACTCTATAAAAACAACTATTGATAAAAACTATATCGTAACAGACCAAAATAATAATAGTGGTAAACTATTTTTGGGAACAAATCAATCAATGATAATCAAAGAGAGTATTAATAGTAAAAACCTTGTATCTATGACTTTTACTAATACTCAAGTAGCTTATGAAATTTTTGCTTTTTCATTAGTATCAAAACAAGACCAAATAAATGATGAGATGTTGAATTTTGGTTTTTTTAGTAAAAAAGAGCTAAATAAAGATGTAGTTATTAAAACTTTAGGAGATATAAATACAACTCAGCTTAAAATGGATAGAGGATTTTTAGAAAGAATTAGAGATATTAGTTGAATGTCGTATAATATTTAAAAAGGTATTTAAATGATAAATCCATTAGAAAAAGATTCAGACTATTTATATAATAAATTTAAGAATAATGAAGAACCTCTTAGATTGGCAATTGACTACCAACAAAAAGGGCAATCATTAATGGTTGTAAATAACTTAAAAGCATTAGAGTATTTAGAAAAATCTCTTAAAATATATACAGATACTATAAAACTAAGAAATTATAGTTTGGCTAACCTTCATAGTTTAATTGGTACTGTATATTATAGCTTAGGAAGAAGAGAAGAGGCATTTAAAAAAGCGATTCTTGCAAAAAATATGTTTCAAGAATTTGATAAAAGAGATTGGAATTTTTCAAATGAAGAACAACAAAATACTAGACACCATAATTTAGCAAATGAATATTTAAGATTAGGTGATTACTATTTATCAAAAAAAAGTTTTAAGAATTATAAAGAAAATTATAAGAATCATATTAATACTTTAAAAAAAATAACTTCAACCTATTCAGATATTGCTAATATTTATGAATCTATGGCTAAATATTATTTAAGATATAATAATCTTGATTTATCTTTAAAATATAATCAAAAAGCATTAAAGGAGTATCATAAAAGAGAAGAAGTTTATAAAAAACAAAAGTTTGATAACCCACAAACAGCTTCTTATGCTCATATGCAACAAGATTATCAACGAAGAGTTATTATTAAAATTTATGCTAGTATATCTATGATATACCAAAAACAAAATAAACAAAAAGAAAGATTAATAAATATAGAAAATGCAATTAAATGGGGAGAAAAACTTTTAAGAAAATATGATATTTTACTTGTAAACTTATATTATCTTGCATCAGAAGCATATCTTGAAAATAAAATATTTGATATGGCATATGATTATTCTAAACAAGCATTTGATTCTAAGAAATATTTTAGAGATAATAATTTTAAAATATTAAATAATAATGAGAAGTATGATTCTTTGCATAATATAGAGTATATTCGCTTTATGCCACAACTATTATTTACTACTTATCAATATCTACAATATACTATTATGAATAACCAATATGAAAGAATGGTATATATACTTAAAAATACTTTTAACACTGTAATTAATTATAAAGGTGAAATATCAAACTTTAATAATATTATCTCTATAATAGAAGCCAAGACTGATAATCAAGAGCTTAGAAATAGTATTACTAAATTAAAAAATCTTAAAATAGAACTATCTAATGAGTATCAAAAGTTTCAAGAAGAGAATATAAGTATAGAAAGAATAAAAAAACAAATTAGTGAAATAGAGATTAATCTTAGTAATAAGAGTCAAGACTTTAAAGAGTTCTTAGAGATAAAAACAATTTCATATCACGATATATCTTCCTGTATTAACTCTAATCAACTATACATAGATTTTATAAAAACAGATTATTTTTACTATACTCTTATTCTTGATAGTATGGGTAATCTTTCAATTAATCAAATTCCTGATACTTTAGAAAATAAAATTAAAGATTTTATATTTTATATTAAAGTAAAATCAACAGATATTAAATATAGGGCAAAAGAGATATATGATATATTAGGTTTTAAGCATCTAAAAGCTTATAATGAACTTATTATATCCCCTGATGGATTATTAAACCTTCTGCCTTTTGAAGCACTTTATGATGGAGAAAGATATTTAACAGAAACGAAGACTATTAGCTATATGTCCTCTGCCAAAGAGTTTGTAAGAGGATTAAAAAGAAAAAAAATTAATAATATAAGTAATATAGTAGCCTTTGGAGATGCAAACTTTGATATGAAGTTTGATATTGAAACTAGAGGAATACCATCTTTATTAACTGAAAAGTTTGGTGATTTACCTGCTACAAAAGATGAGATAGAAGCCATATCTAAAATATATCCAAATACCAAAGTTTATACTAAAGATAAAGCAACTGTTGAAAATTTATTATCTATTAAAAATCCTAAAATTCTACATCTTGCAACTCATGGATTTTATCTCAAAGATGAAGATACAGATCCTTTAGAAAAAGCTGGACTTGCATTTAGTGGAGCAAAAAGAGCTTCAAAAGTAGGAGATACACGAGGAATTATAACTGCTCTTAAAATATCTACAATGGATTTAAATTACACAGAATTGGTTGTTTTATCTGCTTGTAAAAGTGGATTAGGAGATATTAACAATTCGGATGGTGTCATGAACCTCCCGTCTGCATTTATTCAAGCAGGGGCAAGAAGTGTGATTATGTCTCTTTGGAAAATTGATGATAAAGAAACTTCAATATTGATACAAGATTTTTATGATAATATATCAAAAGGTAAAACTTATAGAAAGGCTTTGAGAGAAGCTAAACTTAAAATGATAGATAAAAATCCATTTTATTGGTCTTCGTTGATAATAAGTGGAATATAAAAAAGGAAAAGAATGGAAAATGAGAATATTATAATATTGAGTATGGCTGTTATTATGGCTATGCAACCAATACATGGTGATGATATTAAAAAGCTAGATGATAAGCCTGTAGATGAAGGTAAAACTACTGAAATTCTAAGAGGTGGTAAGATTAAGGATAGTAATATCTCTATTGAAATTAAAAAAGATATTATAGAGATTGAAATAGAAGAGATTGCACATCTTCCAATTACTATCACTATTATTAGAAATGGTAAAGAGATAATAAATATTTCAAATGAAGATGAAGATAAAATAATCTTTAAGATTAAAAAATCTGATATTCAAATTGGTGATAAGATTATTATTAAGAATAGATTTGAAGATATTTCCAAAATAGTAGTAGAGAAGTAAAATATTAAAATTGCGGTACTTAAATTGGGAGGTGGTTGCAAAACTACCTGAGAATAAATTGCTAAATAGAGTTAGAGATTGAAAATAGTATATATAAAGATATAATAGATAGTGATATAGATATTCAAAAAAATTTAATGAATTTTTAAAAGAATTTACAATTATTAATGATGGTTATCCAGCAATTGGGGCTGATGAAGCTAAAAGAAGGGTAGAAAAGTAGTAGAATACTATAAGAAAAATCCAGAAGATTTTACTAAATTTAAATGGAGTGATAGATTAAATATTTAGTAAAGTAAAAGTTTAAAACTTTATATTAATTGCTAATGTTATTTTAACACAAGCAATGATATAGTTTTAGACTTCAAAGGTATCCTCAAAAGGAAAATCATGCAAAAATTTAAATATATCCCTCTAGTTATTATTGTTCTTTTTTTACTTATTTATTCTACACTAACTCCTCAAAAAAAGATTTCTAAAGTTATTCAAGCACCTATATGGATTTTAGGAGATAAACAGGTTAATTTTACCTCTAATTTACCACTTGTAATTATAGATACTAATAACTCTTATATTAAAGTAAAAACACCAATGGTAGCTAAGATGAGTATTATTGAACCAGATGAAAATAATCAAACTAAGTTAAATATGGCAACCTCTTATGATGGTTATATAAGTATTCATGTACGTGGTTCTTCATCTTTACAGTTTCCTAAAAAACAATATAGTTTAAAAACCATAACAGCTGATGGTAAAAATGAAAATGTATCTTTAATTGGTATGCCAAAAGAGAATAAATGGATATTATCTGCCCCATATAGTGATAAAACTTTAATGAGAAATCATCTCGCTTATAGTAAAACAAGAGAGATTAATGAAGATAAATATTATGCTGTTCGTTCAAGATTTGTAGAAGTTTTACGATATATGGAGGGCAAATATAACTATGAAGGTGTTTATGTTTTAATGGAGAGGATTAAACGAGATAAAAATCGTATTAATATTAAAAAAGTTAAAGAGAATAAAATTACTGGTGGATATATTATGAAACTAGATAAAGATGTACCAAAAAATATACCTTTAGAATACGATGAAAATAAGATGTTTTATTATGTATATCCAAAACCTGATAAAATGACTAATGCTCAAAAACTATATATCTCTGAATATTTAAGAGATTTTCAAAAAGCTTTATATAGCGATGATTTTAATCTAACTAGTTCTAAAAATTATTATGGAAAATGGATTGATGTAGATTCTTTTATTATTCATTTTCTCTCTCGTGAATATTTCTTTGATTCTGATTTATGGCAATTTAGTGAATATATTCATAAAGATGAGCATCAAAAACTTTTTTTAAGTGCTGTTTGGGATTTTAACTCTGGAATGGGAAATGATAATTATCACTTTAAAGGTAGCTGTTCTACATTAGGTTATATACAACATTTTACAGGTGAACCATATACTATTGCTTCATGGATTAAACGGTTAATGAGTGACCCTATTTTTTATAATAAAGTAAAAGAAAAATGGTCGTCTCTTCGTGATGGTATTTGGTCAGATAAAGAGATGGTTTTATCTATATATAAAATAAAAGATCAACTTAAAGAACCTGCAAAGCGTAACTTTAAAAAATGGAGAAAATCTATAGGACATTTTGTATGGCCAAATAGACAAACTTGTAGAAAGCCAAATGGTCAAAAAATTTATTGTAAAACATTTGAAGATGCTGTAGAGTATGATTTGATATATTGGTTAATTAGAAGAGGTAGATGGATGGATGAGAATCTATAAATTCAAATAAGGAATAGAAATAAATTAAAACCAAACTTTATTTAGGGGGGTACCCACAAGGGAGGGAAATACCCCTCCTATGAAATAACATCCTATGAAATAACATCGTATATAGTAGGCAATCCCCCCTTACGACGGACAGATTGGTTCCCCTCCTCTTTTTGGAGGTTATTTATATTTCAATCCTAAGTAGAGTCAAGAGACTCTACTTACTAGAAAAGTTCATCTTAGTGATGACCTCTCCATTTTTCTTTTTTCCATAAGAAAGCTAATCCAGAGAACACAACAAAGAAGATTATAACCCATGGACCTAATTCTCCTCTTGCCGGTTTACTAGGATCACCAGTCTCACCAAGGTATGCTATAACTTTTTCAAAACCTTCATGACTAAGACCAACTGCTGGCATTGAAGTTCCAACTAATTGAGATTGAGGATTTTCTATAAATGTTTCTAAGAAATGCTCACTTCTTGCTCTAATAATAATAGATAAATCTGGTGGTAATTTACCCATATATTTTTTAAGAGAATCTTGATAATCAAGTACTTTTATTTGATGAGCTAATTCATCTTTTTTATACTTGAATTTTGTTGTTTCACCAATTTGAGTAAGTTTACCATATCTATTTGCATGACATCTACTACACGCATCTACATAAGCTTCTTTATTAGTCATCTCTTTTGGAGCAATTGACTTCAAGAATGCTACCATATCAGCAATCTCTTGATCCATATCTCCTCCAGCTCCATAGAATTGTGCCATTGGGTGCATTTTACCTTTTGCAGGGTCAAACTTATGTTCAACTTTTAGTGCATGAGCAGGGTTTTTAATAAGTTCAGCTAAGAATTTTGCATTATATAATGCTCCTGCTGTACTTAAGTCTGGTGGATTTACACCATAACTAGCTCCAGACATACTTGCATCCATTGGAGCAGGAGAATTAATAGCTTTAATTCCATGACAACCCGTACAGGCACCAGCACCAGTAACTAGCACTTTACCATTTTCTACATTACCTTTTTTACCACTTGCTTTAAACTCAGAATAGGCGAAACCTTCACCTTCTACATGTTTGTGCATTTGAGAGTGAGCGAATGGTTCAACTCCCCAGTATAAAAATAGTGTAAAAAATGCAACAACTCCTAATATTTGAAGTTCTTTATTTATTTTATTCATATTTTATCCCCTACAGCTTTTTTTCTATTTTTGTAATAAATGGTAATGCTATCCACAATGCAAAGAACACAAGAGCAGAAATTAATCCAATATTAGCAAATAGTGCATCTGTTGGAGGTAATTTACCCATAAATGTTAATACTAAAACATCAATTAACATAGCCCAAAACCAAAATTTAAATAATCCTCTTTTACTAGCAGGTGCAACATTTGGACTTTTATCTAAGAATGGAAGAGCAAAGAAAATAACTTGTGCGATAGCAAATGCAATCAATCCAAGGTCTTTACTAAATGGTCTTAAAATCTCATAACTCCATAAGAAATACCACTCAGGGTAAATATGTGCAGGTGTTTTTAATCCATCTGCTGGGTCAAAGTTTACAGGGTCCATTGCAAATTCAAAATGATAAAATACAAGGTAAAAGAATAATATAAAATAAACTCCCATTACAAATATATCTTTAGCTAAAAATACAGGTTGGAAAGGTATAACTTTAGAATCTTTAACATTACCCTCTTTGTATAATCTTGCTGCCTCTTCATAATCAATATCTTCACCATCTTGGTTATTAACATGTGGAATTCTAAGTGTTCCAAAGTGAAGAACAATAAGACCAATGATAACTAAAGGTAAAAGTAATACATGAAGCATAAAGAATCTTGTTAAGAAGGCTTGAGCAGGAACATAATCCCCTCTAATCCATTCAACTAAACCATAAGCCTCTAATGATCCACCAGAGAATAGGTTAGTAATAACCATACCAGCCCAATAACTCATTTGTCCCCAAGGTAACATATATCCACTAAATGCTTCTGCAGAGAATGCAACAAAAAGTCCCATACCTGATAACCAAATTAGTTCACGACCTTTTTTATAAGAACCGTAATATATACCTGTAAACATATGAATATAGATAATCAAAAATACTACTGATGCACCTACACCATGAATATGTCTCCATAACCAACCGTAACCAACTTCTGTCATTATAGTATAATTTACACTATCAAATGCTAAATCTACATTTGGTTGATAATACATTAATAAGAATATACCACTAACTACTAGCATACCAAATGTCGCTGCTAAAACCATACCCATTGCCCAAAGGAAATTGATATTTTTTGGAATCCAATATTCGAATGCCAAAACTCTTTTTAGTGTATTTATTGCAAGTCGCTGATCAAACCACTCACCTACACTATTCGCTTTTTCAAAATGTGCCATTATTGCTCCTCTTTTATACTGTTAATCCAGCTTCTTTCATTTTCTTAAACTCAGGACCCTCTTCACCTAATACTATAGTAGTACCATCAATTTTAAATGGAGGTATCTCTAGTGGACTAGGAGGAGGTCCAAATGTTTGATGACCTGAAGCATCAAATTCACCACCATGACATGCACATTTAAATTTATGTTCATCTGATACATAAGCAGGAATACACCCTAGGTGCGTACAAAGACCAATAGATACATGAAATCTATCACTACCAATAACAACATCTCTATCATCTGCTTTCATATCTTTCGATTTTTTAAGTACAAAGATTGGTTTACCTCTCCACTTTTCAACTGTAAGTTCATTTTCTACAGCACCACTTACATCAATACTTGTAAAACCTGCAGCCTTTACACTTGGAAGTGGATCCCATGATCTCTTCATAGCATACAATGCTGGAATACCACCAATGATAGCTGTAAAACCACCAAGAGCATAACCCATAAAGTCTCTTCTATTACTCATACCTTTCCTTTTAGAAATTAAAATTTGTCCATAATATTATATAAGAATTCTAATTAAGAGTGAGTAAAAAAATAAGAATAAATAAGAATAAATATGATTTATTCACAACTTTACACATATAAATATTTTTTATTAAACTTTAAATGATATAATTTTATATTAATTTTAAATAAAAGAAGGAAAAAAATGAGTATAGATTTTAAAAAAAATGGTAATATAACAACAATGAATAATGATACATTTGTAGATGTAGAAGCAAGTAGAGATACGGTTTCTGTAGCATTTATGAAAAGAACATATCAGTTATTAGGTCTTAGTATGATAGCAGCAGCACTGGGTGCATTTTTAACAATGCCTTTTGCAGAGACTATTCAAACTTTTAAATTACTTATTTTTGGTGTTGAATTATTAATTTTATTTGTTGGATTTAATATGACAAGAGGTAAACCAGCACTTAATTTAGGTATGTTATTTTTATTTACATTTATGACAGGTGTGTCTTTAGTCCCATTATTAAATGTATTTATTGGAACTGGTAATGGTGGTATTATTGGTAATGCATTTTTAGGAACTTCTGTTTTATTTGGAGCATTGAGTATGTTTGCGATTAACTCAAAAGAGGATTTTTCAAACTGGGGTAAACCTCTATTTATTACACTAATTGTTGTAATTGTATTATCTTTAATTAATATGTTTATACTTCAAAGTCCTATAATGCATGTGATAATTAGTGCCGTTGTACTTTTATTATTTGGTCTGTTTACAATTTATGATACACAAAATATTGCAAATGGTGCTTATGATTCAGAAGTTGATGCAGCAGTATCTTTATATTTAGATTTTCTTAATATGTTTACAGCAATGTTAGCTCTTTTAGGTCTAGGAAGTGACGATTAAGAAGCAAGAAAAAAAGATTGAGCGTTTAATTGACGCCAATCTTAATAGATTAAAAGAGGGGATAAGAGTTGTTGAGGATATATGTAGATATATCTATGATGATAAATCCCTCACTTCAAAATTAAAAAAAGCAAGACACTCCATTCAAAAAGCCTACAATCAAGATAGAATTATAAATCGTGATATTTTGGGTGATATTCAAAAAACAACTATTAAAAGCGAACTTCAAAGAGAAAATATAAATGATATTATTATTGCTAATTTTTCTCGCTCACAAGAGTCTGCAAGAGTTCTTGAAGAGATGTTTAAGTTGATGGATATGAAATTATCAGAATATTTTAAATATCTTAGATATGAACTTTATGAGATAGAAAGGCTTTTTGTTAAACTAATTTGAGATTGCGTATCAAGTACGCAATGACAAAAATTTTCTCATTCTCAACTTCCTTTGTCATTCTCAGCTTCCTTTGTCATTCTCAACTTCTTTTGTCATTCTCAGCTTCTTTTGTCATTCTCAGCTTCTTTTGTCATTCTCAGCTTGACTGGGAATCCAATAGTTAATAAAGTTTATTTCTATTTAATAATATTTTAATATCCCTTTAGATATAATATTGCACTAAAATTTACTATATAACATATAGTAAAGAATATTACATTTTAAGGAAAATATAGTTATGGCAAATAACAAATCAGCAAAAAAAAGAATCTTACAAACAGCAGTAAGAACAGAAAGAAATAGATACTACAGAACAAGAATTAAAAATATTACAAAAGCAGTAGTAGAGGCAGTAGAAGCATCTGATAAAACAGCAGCAGAAGTAGCATTTAAAATAGCTAATCAAGAGTTACATAAATATGTATCTAAAGGTATTATGAAAAAAGGAACAGTTGCTAGAAAAGTTAGCCGCCTTCATAAAAGTGTAAATAGTATTGAAGCTGCATAAGCAGTTTTAATACACACCCTACAAAATCCCAATATAAAGAACTAATATGTTCAAAGAAAAACTTCAACCATTTATTGATAGATATAACGAAATTAACAAACTTTTAAGTGCTCCTGATATTGCTTCTGATATAAAAAGAATGACTGACCTTGGAAAAGAGCAATCTTCATTATCAAGTCTTGTAGAAAAAGCAAATGAGTATATAGAAACTTATGATTGTATTATTGAAAATAAAGAGTTGCTAAAAGATGAAGAACTTGGTGATTTGGCTAAAGAGGAACTTAGTGAATTAGAACCTCTTTTACCAAAACTTGAAGATGAGATTAAAGTATTAATGATTCCAACAGATAAAAATGATGATAAAAATATCTTTTTAGAACTTCGTGCAGGAGCTGGTGGTGATGAAAGTGCTTTATTTGTATCAGATATTTTTAAAATGTATATGCGATATGCTGATATTATGGGCTGGAAAGTTGAAATTGTTAGCTCTAATGATGGAACATCTGGTGGATATAAAGAGATGATTGCTCAAATTAAGGGTGAGGGTGTATATTCTCAACTCAAATATGAAGCAGGAACTCATAGAGTTCAAAGAGTTCCAGATACAGAAACACAAGGACGGGTTCACACTTCGGCAATTACTGTAGCTGTAATACCAGAAGTTGATGATGTTGAGGTTAATATAAAGCCAAATGAGGTAAAAATGGATGTTTATCGCTCTAGTGGATGTGGTGGACAATCTGTAAATACAACAGATTCAGCAGTAAGACTTACTCATGTCCCAACAGGTATTGTTGTTGCTATTCAAGATGAAAAGTCTCAACATAAGAATAGAGATAAAGCGATGAAAGTTCTTAAAGCTAGAGTTTATGAAGCTCAGTTACAAGAACAGTTAGATGAAACATCAGCCCAAAGAAAACTTCAAGTTGGAACAGGTGATAGATCAGAAAAGATAAGAACTTATAATTATCCTCAAAATCGTCTTACAGATCATAGAATAGGATTAACTTTATATTCTCTTGATGGTATTATGAATGATGGTAACTTAAAATTAGTTGTTGAGCCTTTAATCGCTCATGCACTTACAGAAGCTATTCGAGAAGCTGGATTATAAAAATATAAACTTTTAAATATATTAAAGTTTATATTAAGTTTAATAGGGTATAATTACACCCTATTAAAATACTAAGTGGCTCCATAGCTCAGTTGGTAGAGCAAAGGATTGAAAATCCTTGTGTCGGCGGTTCGATTCCGTCTGGCGCCACCACTTAAAATAAAAAATTACAAAATTCATATTTTACTAACTTTATTAAAATCTTTTAGGTAAACTTCTATTATATAAAATAGTGGGGTATACAATGATTGAAACAAGAGACATTAGTCAATTTTCTGATATTAGAACAAAAGCAAGAGCATATTTTTGTTATCTTTTTACAAAAAATCTTCCGAATAAACTTCCATCTGTTTCTTCTGATAGAGTTATGGATAGACTGCGTAAAATTCAAGGTGATTTAAAAGATAGTGAGGGTGTGTATCTATTAGATGACAAGGGTGTTCAACTTTCACCAACTTATCTAAATGATGGCAATATTATAAAAGAAGATATGGGATCATTTAGAACATCAAGAGCATATTATTATAGGGCAATGAAAGAGAAAAGATGTACAATTACTGATCCTTATCCATCTTTAATTACTAAAAATCTTACCGTAACAGTTTCTCAACCAATTTTTGATGAAAATAATAATATTAAATTTGTAGCATGTTTGGATATGTCTCTTGAATCTGTAATTAATATTGGTCAAGCAACAAGTTTAAATAAAACTTTCTCTTTAGTATCAAAATTTACATATTCTATGTTTGCAATTGCCCTTGGAATTGTAGCAATGTTATTATTTATGAAAGCTATACAAGCTTTTTCTGTTCATGGATTTAATCTTTTATTAATTGATGCTAAAGATATATTTTCTGCTACCATATTATTGACACTTTCTCTTGCTATATTCGATTTGGTTAAAACCCTTTTTGAAGAGGAGGTTATTGGAAAAGAGCATAATCATGAAGATCATAGTGTGCATAAAACTATGGTTAGATTTTTAGGAAGTATTATTATTGCTCTTTCAATTGAAGCATTACTGTTAGTCTTTAAATTTGCAATGAATAAGCCAGAACAAATAGTTAATGCAATATATCTTATTGTTGGAGTATCTCTACTTATGATAAGTTTAGGAGTATATACTAAACTTGTAACACATCAATCTAGTGATAAAAAGTAGAAAAGAATGAATAGATTATTTGTAGTAAATAAGCCAATTTTTCGTTCATCAAATGGATATATGAGATATGTGAAGAAAAAATATAATACAAAAAAAGTTGGATATTCTGGAACACTTGACCCTTTTGCTACTGGATGTTTAATTGTTTCAACAGGACAATATACAAAACTTTTTAATTATATAGAAAAAACTCCAAAAAAATATAAAGCAACTCTTTGGCTTGGGGCAACCTCCCCAATGTTTGATATTGAAAAAGTTAATAGTATAGTTGAGACTCCTGAATTTAACGAAGATTTAATCCAACAAGTTATCTCAAGTTTTCAAGGGTCACTAACATATTATCCTCCAAAATATTGTGCAAAAAAGATAAATGGAGTAAGAGCATATGATTTAGCAAGGGAGAATAAAGAGGTAAATTTAAAACAAATTACATCTATGATTTATTCTATAAAACTTTTAAATTATTCTCATCCATTTGTACACTTTGAAGCAGAAGTTAGTGAGGGGACATATATCAGAAGCCTTGGGCAACTAATTAGCGATAAACTAAAAGTGGATGGGACACTATCCAGTCTTGAACGGATTTATGAGGGAAAGTTTATTTTTGATAATGAAAAAGCTCTTAACCCTTTAGATTATTTAGAAATTCCTCAAAACTATTGTATTGAAGATGAAGTTGATATAGAATTAGGAAGAAAAATTTCTGTAGATTATTTTCAAATTCAAGATGATGGCGTATATTTTGTAGTTACAACAAACTTTTTTTCCATTATTGAGATTAAAGAATCAGTTGTCAAATATAGATTAAATCGTATGGAAAAGTTTATAGATAATGTTAGATAGAGTTGATATATTAATAGCCACATATAATGGAGAAAAATATTTAAAAGAGCAATTAGATTCTATATTTAATCAATCATATAGAAATTTTAGAGTTATTTTAAGAGATGATAATTCTAGCGATGATAGTTTAAATATAGCAAAAAAATATAATATTGAAATTTTAGAATCAAGTAAAAACTTAGGGGCAAAAAAGAGTTTTGAAGAGCTTTTAAAATATGCTTTAAATTATGGTAATGGTAATTATTTTATGTTTTGTGACCAAGATGATGTATGGGATGAGGATAAAGTTCAAAAAAGTATGGAGATGATGATATATCTTGAAAATCTTAAGTTAAATTATAATAATCCAATATTAATTCATAGTGATTTAAGAGTTGTGGATGAAAATTTAAATATTATAAATAATTCATTTTTTCAATATAGTAAAATTAATCCACATCTTCACAGTTTTAATAGGCTTTTGATGCAAAATACAGTTACAGGTTGCACTATGATTATTAATAGAAAATTAGCAAAAATATCTTTGCCAATAGCCGATGATGCTATAATGCATGATTGGTGGATGGCACTTGTGGCAACTCAATTTGGTATGATTTATACAATTAAAGAACAAACTATTAGCTATAGACAACATAGTAATAATGAAGTTGGAGCAGTTAAGTTTAATTATATTTATATATTTAAAAAAATCTTCATATTTTTATTTAATAAAGAGTTATTACAACAAAAACTACATCCAAATATAAATCAAGCAAAGGCTTTTTTAGAGTGTTATAAAGTTAGAATAGATATTTACACTATTAATTCACTAGAGGCTTTACATAATATTTTAACAAAATCATTTTGGGAAAAAAGAGGTCTTATAATTAAGTATAGACTTTTTAAACAAGGTCTTATTAGAAATATAGCTCTTTTATTAAAAATATAAAGCTTAAAATGAAAAATACTCTATTAATAATTCCAACCTTAAATGCAGAATCTACTATCAAGAATTTATTACAAAAATTGATTATTGAAGATATTGATATTTTAGTAATTGACTCATCATCAACTGATAAAACTATAGATATTACAAAAGATTTAGGAGTAGATTATATACAAATAAAAAAAGAAGATTTTAGACATGGAGGAACAAGAACACTTGGGGCGAAATATAAAGAAAATATTGAATATTTAATATATATGACTCAAGATGCAATAATTTATAATAAAAATTCTATTAAGAATATTCTAAAACCCTTTGAAGATAAAAAGGTTGGTGCAGTTTGTGGTAGACAAATTCCTCATATTAATGAGGGGATTTTTGGAAAACATCTACGAGAGTTTAATTATCCAAAACAAAGTCATATCAGAGAGTATAAAGATAAAACTAAATACGGAATCAAAACTGCTTTTTTGTCTAATTCTTTTGCCTCTTATAGATATAGTACATTAAAAGAGGTTGGATTTTTTAAAGATGATATAATCTTTGGTGAGGATATGTTTGTGGCATCCAAAATGTTGCAACAAGGATATAAAATAGTATATCAAGCAGATGCAATAGTTTATCACTCTCATAGTTATAGTTTATCTCAAGAATTTAAAAGATATTTTGATATGGGTAAGTTTCATACTCAAGAAAAATGGATATTAGATGATTTTGGCAAAGCTGAAGGTCAAGGGAAAAAATTTGTAATTTCAGAGATTAAATATCTTATAAAAAATGGTAGATTTTATCTTTTACCTTTAATGATAATACGAACATCTTTTAAATTTTTAGGTTATAAATTAGCTTTTCTTCACTCTAAAATTTAAAACTTTTATAATTATATTATATCAAAACTCAAATGGATTTTTTTACTTGAAGATTATTTTATAAATATAATTCTTGTATCTCTATCCCACCAAAGATTGATGGGAGTTAGAATAAGTTTTTATTTATATGCATAACCACCATTTGGTTTTACAAATGCAGTTGCAATATTAGATGCTTCTTTTGTTTTTCCTACTTGTTCGTAAGAACTCCAAACACTTTTAATTAGTTTATATGTACCACGACCACCTTTATACTTAGAACCATATCCTGTGCTAAAACCATTTCTATTTAAATGTGTTGCTAACTCTTCTCCAGACATCACTTTTTTATTTTCAACCAAAAATGTTGCTAAGTTTGAAATATATTCTTGTTTAGAAATATCCATTATGTTTACCTTTAGTATGTTATTTAACAATAAGTTAAACAAAGTTATCCTTAATAATCAATACTTATCCTACAAATCTTGCTCAATAACTCTCTGAAATCTATTAAAATAAATATCTTTTAACTCATTTAGTTCTATTTTAATGTCATTAATTTTTAAAATATCTCCACCTAACACAGCAATATTTTGAACCTCTAATCCTAAATTTTTTGCCATGTTCATAACAGTTTCTAAATTCTCATCAGTTACTTCTAAAATTGCTCTACTTTGAGACTCATCAAAAATATCTCTCTTATCATTAAGTTTAATATTAGCCTCAACTCCAATATTTGAAGTGGCACTCATTTTAGCCAAAGTAATAGCTAATCCACCACTACTTAAATCTTTTGCTGATTTTAAGAGAGATTTTTTATTTGCTTCAATCACAAGCTCCCAAAGTGCTAACTCTTGTTTATAATCTACATCTCCTAAGTTTCCAGCAGTCTCACCAAAAAGTTCTTTGATATATAGTGAACCACCAAAGTTAGATTTTGTAGAACCTATTAATAGAAGATTATTACCCTCTTTTGTAAAGCTACTACCTAATACATTTTGAGCATTTTCATTTAATCCAACCATTGCAATCGCAGGAGTTGGAAATACGCTTACTCCATTTGTTTCATTATATAATGATACATTTCCACTAACCACAGGAGTATTAAGGGCTAAACAAGCCTCTTTTATACCCTCGGCACTTTGGGCAAATTGCCACATAACTTCTGGATTTTCTGGGTTACCAAAGTTTAGACAATCTGTAATTGATAGTGGTCTTGCTCCACTCATAGCTACATTTCTACCACTCTCAACCACGGCTAATGCAGAACCGATATATGGATTAATATAACAATATCTTGGATTACAATCACTGCTCATAGCCAAAGCATTACCGTTTTCTTTGATACGAATTACACTTGCATCAAGAGTACCTGGGGCTTTGATTGTATTTGTCTGTACCATTGAATCATATTGATTATAAACCCACGATTTATCCACTACTTCACTTGATTTAATAAGTCTCTCAAATGCCTCTTGATTATCTATTTTTTCATAAGAGTTAATATCTTTATTATTAATCTTATCAAGGTAAGTTGGTCTTGAAGTTGGTCTATCTAATATTGGTGCTTCTTCACTCACTGGTGCAATTGGCATATCAGCACATTTCTCTCCGTGCCAAAATAGCTCCATATTTCCAGTATCTGTAACTTCACCAATTACAGCCACATCTAAATCCCATTTTTTAAATATATCAATAATTTGTTGCTCACAACCCTCTTTTGCACAAATCAACATTCTCTCTTGCGACTCACTTAGCATAAAGTCATAAGGGGTCATATTCTCTTCTCTAGCAGGGACTTTATCCAAATCCATTTTAAGCCCTGCCCCAGTCTTACCTGCCATCTCAAATGCTGAGGAAGTTAGTCCTGCTGCTCCCATATCTTGGATACCGATAATATAATCATTTTCAAATAGCTCTAAACAAGCCTCTAAAAGTAGCTTCTCTGTAAATGGGTCTCCTACTTGTACTGTGGGGCGAAGTGATTTAGACTCCTCTGTAAAGCTATCACTACTCATCACAGCCCCACCAAGTCCATCTCTACCTGTTTTACTTCCTACATAGATTACAGGATTTCCAATACCCTCAGCAATTCCCAAAAATATCTCATCTTTTTTACATAGTCCTAGTGAAAAAGCATTAACTAAAATATTACCATTATAGCTACTATCAAAACTCATCTCTCCACCAATAGTAGGGACTCCCATACAGTTACCATAACTTCCAATCCCATCAACTACACCTCTTACTAAGTGTCTTTGATACTTATTAGACTCACTATCTCCAATAAGCTCTCCAAATCTCAAAGCATTTAAATTGGCAACAGGTCTTGCCCCCATAGTAAATATATCTCTTAAAATTCCACCAACACCCGTAGCAGCCCCTTGAAATGGCTCAATAAATGATGGGTGGTTATGACTCTCCATCTTAAATACAGCAGCCATATCTCCACCAATATCAATTACTCCAGCGTTTTCTCCAGGTCCTTGAATAACCCATGGGGCTTTGGTTGGAAAACCATTAAGATATTTTTTACTTGATTTATATGAACAATGCTCACTCCACATAGCAGAGAATATCCCCACCTCTACCATATTTGGTTCTCTTTTGAGTATCTCTAATATATGTTTATAATCTTTTTGTGATAATTTATGAGATGCTAAAACTTCGTTTATCTCTTCTTTTGGTATAGTGTATTTCAATGCTAATCCTTAGGGTTGTAAATTAATATCTTATTCTAATAAAAAAGTGCTAATAAGTTGTTGAGTTGATAGAGTTATTATAAGTTTTGATGGACTTCTTGTAGAACTAGATTCTGAATCAAGTTCAAAATGACAAAGTGGTTAAGTTTAGGGCATCCTTCCTAGACTATTAAAAGTAGTAGATACTCTTGATTTCAGAGATTCCGTGTCAAGCACAAAATAACGAATTTTCGTCACCTTGAACTTGATTCAAGGTCTCGTAAACTGTACACTATTTATGAAAAATGCCAAGTTCAGAATGATAAATTATTGAGATTCACCCAGTTAAGCTGAAAATCTCTACTCTCCTATTTTTATATATCTGTTTTCCCACTTTTCAAAAGCAGGGGTAAAGTACTCAATACGAACTTTTTTAAACTCTCGCGATGAATACAAAGGTCTATGACTTTTTGATGGAATCTCTTTTGACATCTCATCAATAATTGCATTTGTCTCATCTGTTGTCTTACCATGAACCATAGTAAATAGATTATATGACCAATTTTCATATTTTGGACGTAGATAACAGTGGCTTACAGCACTAAATGAAGCGGCTCTTTCTCCAATAGCTTCACCATCTTTTTCATCAACATCCCATACAACCATAGCATTAGCATTAAATCCTGCTTTTCTATGATTTAGTATCGATGCAAATCGTCTCATAACTCCTACTTCTTGTAATTCTAGCAGAATTTTAAAGAGAGTATCATAATCTATATCAATTTTTTTTATAAGCTGAGCAAATGGCTCACTAATCATCTCTATATCATATTGTGCATTTTTTATCACGGCATAATGAAGTGGTGTAAGCTCTATATCTTTATGTTTTACCTTTTTAACCTTCTCTTTCTTTTCATCTTTACCTGTTGTATTTAATTTTACATTTATTTTAAAAAGTTTTAGAGTTGGTAACATTATGTAATCATCTGCTTTGGTTTCTAATGCTAAAATCTCAATAGTTTTATCTAGTCCAAGTTTAGACTTTGGGTCAATTGCCATTGTAAACCAAATATTAAAATCATGATTTCTCTCATAGTTATGTGAAACCCCTGGGTGAGAGTTAATAATCTCAACAGCTTTATCAATTTTATCTTCTGCAATTTTAAATGCTACAAGAGAAGATTTATATCCTAATCTTTTGGTATCAAATATAGCTGATGTTTGGCGTATAATACCTTTTTTCTTCTCTTCTTGTAAAATATCTAAAACTTCATTTTCGGTTATCTCTAACTCATCTGCAATAACCTTAAATGGTTTTGGAACTAGTGGAAATTTCTTTTGTATTCTTGATAATATCTCATCTTTTATATTTGTCATATTATTAATTCTTCTTATTATTTATTTGATTTTACCATTGTAATCTATTTTAAATTAATATGTGTTGATATAGATTAAGTTTATAATTTTGCTAATATGTTATTATACTAATAAAAATATGAGAGAAGATATTTAATGAGTTATTTCCCAGCCTTTCTAAAACTTGATAATAAAAAAATCTTAATTGTTGGTGGTGGGTATATTGCCCATGAAAAACTTGAGCATCTGTTGGATTTTACAAAAGATATAACAGTAGTGGCACTTGAATTATCCGATAAGATGCTAAATGATATTTCTGAAAATAGTTTAGTTTATGAACAACGAGAGTATAAAGTTGGTGATATTAAAGATTTTGCAATTGTTATAGTTGCTGTTGATGATATTCCTCTTCAAGCAGAAATTTTTCAAGAATCAAAAAAATATAACTGTCTTTGTAACTCTGTTGATTCAGTAGATTACTGTGATTTTATATTTCCTTCTTATGTAAAAAAAGATGATTTAACTATAGCTATTTCTACATCTGGAGCATCTCCTGCTATGGCAAAACACCTAAGAATATATCTACAAAATCTTATCCCTGATGGAATTAATGATTTTTTAAAAGAGATGAAAAATTTAAGAAAAACTATACCAAAAGGTAAAGATAGAATGAAAATGCTTGATGAAAAAGCAAAAAATTATATTAAAAATTGGAGTAAATAATAAGTGATTCTATATCAGCAATACACAACAAAAAGAGGATAGAATTTATAAAAAACTTTTTCTTGGACGAGATGGCTTTAACCCAATGCCCAATGAATTAAGCTTTTTCTTGGACGAGATGAGTTTTGTATGAAGTCTAAAACTTAGATTTCTCGTCCTGCACAAGAATAACAAATTATCGTTATTTTGTGCTTAAAGTAGAATATAGCTATAAAAAATTTTATAGCAATAACCCTCTTACAGTATCTTCATCTATCATATCCTTTTCGTATTTAATTACTGCAATATGTTCTGTTTCATTAATATATGTTTCAGTAATTGCTTTATGAGAATTAAGAGCTGTAATTTTATCTCTATCAAATATATCAAGTGAAAGATAAATATTTGCACGATTTGCTGGATTTGGCATTGAGGCAACCCAAATAATCCATAATATTGAGATTGCAACAACAATCAAAGATAAAGTTGCTCTATCATAATGTTGCATAATATATCCCGCTAAGATTCCACCAAAGAATATTCCAGTATACGCAAATGTATTAGCCACACCTAACGCTGCACCTTTTTGATGAACTTTTGCAAACTTACTTACAAAACTCTGGAGAAGTGGTTCAAACATATTAAATCCAATAAAAAATAATATCACTCCAACTATAAATATAAATGGAGTATCTCCAAAGCCCATTGCTAAAAATCCAAATAAGATTGAGATGATTGAGATTATAAATATCTCTCTACCTTTTCCATATTTTTCACCAAATACAGCAGCTGGACCCATTGCCAAAAGACCAAATATCATTGCAGGAAGATAAACTTTCCAAAGTTCTGTTTTATCCCATCCAAATCCACCATTCTCTAAAGTATCAACCATCACCACAGGGATAATAAAAAATGCCATTGTCATAATTGAGGAATGAAATAAGAATGTAACATACATTCTAGTTAATGATTTATCTTTAAACATATCTGCCATTTTTGATTCTTCTTGTGAATAGGAGTGGACAATTTTAGGAGGCTGGGGAACTTTTGTAAACAAAATAGCAATTGCCATTACAGATAAAATTGCAGTTAGCCAAAATAGTTTATCAATTCCATAATTCCCACCTACAATAGGGGCAACAATCATAGCAACTGCAAAACTAATTGCAATAGTTCCACCCATAATTGCCATAGCATGAGCACGTTGTTCCTCTTTTACCAAATCTGCTATCATTGCAGAAACCACAGAACCAATCGCACCAGCACCTTGAAGAAATCTACCAAACATCAACATATATATATCATCGCTCATTGCACAAATTACAGACCCAGCAATAAAGATTAATAAACCAAAAAGAAGTGTCTTTTTTCTACCTATCTTATCACTTAACACTCCAAATGGAACCTGAAAAATAGCTTGAGTAAGAGCATATCCACCAACAACCAAACCTGCTAAGAATGGAGTTGAATCTGGCATCTCTAACGCATATATTGACAAAACGGGTAACACTATAAATAGACCAAAAAATCTAAGAGCTATAATAGAACTTAGAGGAAGTATCTGTTTAAACATTTTTATACCTTTATTTAGATAAAATTTTTATAAATTATATTGTAGTAAAAATAGGTAAATACTAAGCAAAAAGGTAAAAATAATGACAATAGTATTAGCAACATCAAACAGAGGGAAGCTTAAAGAGTTTCAAGAGCTATGTGAAGAGAAAATAATAGTTTATAGTGATATTATTGATGAGTTTGAGATAGAGGAAACAGAAGATACATTTGCTGGAAATGCCATTTTAAAAGCCAAAGCAATATATGATAAATTAAATGGTGAAGATTATATTGTAGTATCAGATGATAGTGGTATAAGTTTGCCTATTCTTAATGATGAACCAGGGATTTATAGTGCTAGATATGCAGGTGTAAATGCAACTGATAAAGATAATATTATTATGGTTATTGATAAAATAAATAATTTAAATATTAATAAAACTGATGCATTTTATACTTGTGCCATTGCCATTGTTTCAAAATATGGTGAATATTGTGTTCATGGCTGGATGCATGGAGATGTTATAAATACTCCAAAAGGTAAAAATGGTTTTGGATATGACCCAATTTTTATTCCAAGTGGATATAATAACACACTTGCAGAACTTGATAAAGATATAAAATCAAATATTTCACATCGTGCAAAAGCACTTAATTTAGCAAAACCCATAATTAAAATGTTAAAAAATTATTAAAAAAGGATTTACATTGAAACAACAATTTATGAATGACTTGCAGATAATTTATGATGAATTACAGATAAGACAATCTTTGTTAAATAGCTATTATAATATTTTAAACTCTTCACATAAAGAGGCACAACTCTTAGTTAATGATTTCTTAAAGATAGTAGGTTTAAAAGAGAACAAAGAAAATATCCTTGTGGCACTAAATAGAGTTATAGGTTTACGAGAAGATTCATTAAGTGAGGCTCTTAAAAAATTAAATCTTACAGAAGATGAAAAATTTCATAAAAAAGAACAAGCCTATCTATTTGTTAGTAGATTTTATATAAATAAGTTTGAAAATTTTATGATATGGATGAGAGAAAAATCTTTGTTAAATGAGTTTTATTGGACAATTATCCAAGGAGTTCATGCTGTGGGAATTGCTATGAGTGGATGGCAAAGTTCATGGACTTCTCATATTATTAATGGTGTAAATAGAGAGCTATTTCAATTATTTAATGGAGACGAAGAGAAAATTTTTCAAAAACTTCAAGATGATTCTTTGTTGGATTTAAATCAGTATAATGATGTAGGTGATAGATGTTATTCTGTACTGATAAAAGACCATATGGGCAATTATAAAAGTGTTTCATATAAAGAAGCATTTAGTGATGAGGTTAATAATATTGTAAATACACTAAATGTGGTCATTGATTCTTTAAGCGAAAAGGTGGACACTGTATTTAATCAAAAAGAGCAGTGGATTAATTATCTATTAGCAATAAAAAATGCTTTTAACCATATAAATAAAGATGAGCTAATAGAATATTGGGCAAAAGTAGATGAGTGCTGGATGGCAATAACTTCTCCTATTCAATTGGGTCATCCATTGGAATATTATGAAGATCATTACAGAAAAGCAGTAGCTCTTGAGTGGGATTTAAGAATTATTAATCCATCTTTAAATAGCAACTCTAATACAAAAGATAATATTAAAAAATTTGCATTATCTATGGCAGAAAATATAGGAGAAGATGCTCTTAAGATTATAGAAAATAATATTATTCAAGTGGATAAAGTTCAGCTATATATAGGAAGACCAATGTTCTTTTATGGTGCTGAATTTAATGGTTTGTTTTCAGCACAGGTTGTTCCTAATGATGAATCTGTATCATCAAAACTTGGGAAAAAGATTTTTGCATATAGTGATTTTGTACTTGAATCTAAAAAAGCAAAACCAACAATGAAATTAAGTGTTGAATTTTTTGAGAAAGAGTTTATTTTAAATCAAAAAGATTTTATATCAAGAGAAACAAGTTTATGGCATAAAATTTATGATATTACAACAATTGGTCATGAGTTTGGGCATATTTTATGGATAGATAATACAACAGAAACATCAATGAATAAAAGTGGTCAATTTAAAAATATAGAGGAATTTAAAGCTACAGTAGGAGGTTTGATGGCATTTTTTGCTAATGATAAAAAACCTCTTAGAGAGCATATTATTAATGATATAGTTACTCGTGCTGTTGGATTAATGGCATGGAGAGAGGTTGGAGAGGTTCAACCATATTATTGTGAAGGACTTATGCACCTTGATATTCTGTTCCAAAGTAAAGTTATCAAATTTACTAAAACAATAGAGATAGACTATTCTCAGTATAAAAAAATGAGAAAATTATATACCAAAGCTTATATGAAATTGGTACATCATTATATAGATAAAAAAGATGCAAATATATATCTGAGTGATTATGCTTTTAAATATAATGGTGTTTATTTACCTAAAAATGAGGTTGTTAGATCTTTTGTAGAAAAATATTATGAAAGATACCAAGAAATTGGACAAGTAACAGTAAAGATATAAAATATAAATAGATTTCTTTCAAAATTTATTTTTAGATTCCGTGTCAAGCACGGAATGACGGTTGTTTGTCATTCTGAAATGATTGTTTGTCATTCTGAAATGATTGTTTGTCATTCTGAATTTAATTCAGAATCTAGTTTTGAAAGAAGTTTAATCAAAGAATTAGGACATTTTATGACAAAAAATATATTTAGAGAATATGATATAAGAGGTATTTTTGAAAAAGAATTAAATGAAAAATCTGTAAAATTAATAGGATTTTTTTTGGGAAAAGAGATTTTAAAACGATATAAAAGTACAGATAAGCTCTTTGTTTCAATTGGATATGATGCAAGAAGTCATTCGCCAATTTTAAGAGATTATTTAACAAGTGGACTTAATAAAGCTGGTTGTAGTGTTTTGGATATGGGGATGGTTGCCACTCCTATAAATTATTTTGGAAACTATCAATCTTATGATGTAGATTATCTTCATGTAACCCCTTTTGCTTCCATTATGATTACAGGTTCTCATAATCCAAGTGAATATAATGGATTTAAAATTACAATAGATAAAAAACCTTTTTTTGGTGATGAGATATACTCTTTAGGTGATAATATTTTAGACTCTAAGATAACTATAGAAGATAATATAAAATCTGAAAATATTGATGTCACAAGTGGATATATAGATTATTTAGTTAAAGAGTTTAGCCACTTAAAAAATTTAGATAAAAAAATAATTATAGATTGTGGTAATGGTGTGGCTGATACTGCAATTACAGAGATATTTGATAGATTAAACTTAAACTATAGTGCTATTTATGCAACTCCAGATGGAACCTTTCCAAATCATCATCCTGATCCTAGTGTAGAAGAGAATTTAGTTGATATTAAAGAGGCTTTAAAAGGAGAATTTGATATAGGATTTGCTTATGATGGAGATGCTGATAGAATAGCCGTATTAACTAAAAAATATAATATTAAAGGTGATATTTTAGCTATATTACTTGCTAAAGCTATAGAAAATCCAACCGTTATTGGTGAGGTAAAGTGTTCACAAGTTATGTATGATGAACTTAACCGTATTGGTAAAGCTGTAATGTATAAAACAGGTCATAGTAATCTTAAAATGAAAATCAAAGAACTAAATGCTTCTTTAGCAGCAGAGGTTAGTGGACATATATTTTTTAATGATAGATATTTTGGATTTGATGATGCACTATATGCAACTCTAAGGGTATTGGAGTTAATTTATAATGGGATGGATTTAGATTTAGAAGTGGAATCTTTACCCAAACTATTTTCTACAGAGGAGATTAAAGTAAAGGTTAGCGAAGATGATAAATTTGCTGTAGTAGATAAATTTATTGAACTATTAAATGATTTACCTAGTGATTTTCCAAAAATAAAAGAGCTTATTACAGTTGATGGAGTTAGAGTGATTTTTGAAAATGGTTGGGGATTGGTAAGAGCAAGTAATACAACACCTGTTTTAGTTACAAGATTTGAAGCAACTACTCAAGAATATGCAACTTTGTATGAAAAGAAAATAAATCAACTTATAGAACAAGCCAAAGGTTTAATATAATGAAAAATGATTTGTACTTTGATATAGATATTCATAAATCTCTTTTTAGAAAAATATTAGCAGAGAGAGATAGTGTTGGTTATTATAATTTACCATCTCAAAAGTTAAATAAGTTAAATAAGTTTGTAGAAAATTTTGATAAAGAGTATCCTGATATTAAAAATATAATAGTTATTGGAATTGGTGGAAGCTCTTTAGGAACAAGAGCAATTTATAAATTTTTAGTATCTTCAAAAGAATTAAAAAGAAAGATGTATTTTCTTGAAAGTACAGACCCATCTGAATTACAAGATTTAATTAAACATATTGATATTAAAAATAGTCATTTTCTTATGGTTAGTAAATCAGGGAATACAATTGAAACAATCTCTATCTTTAAATATATTTATAGTCTATTAAATCAAGATAGTAAATATTTTAGTTTTATTACAGAAAAAAAGTCTAAACTGCATAAATTTGCAAAATCTATAGGTTCAAAATCTATGTTTATCCCTAAAAATGTTGGAGGAAGATTTTCAGTTCTTTCTAATATTGGATTAGTACCACTTGCTTTAGTTGGTATTGATATAAAAAATATTTTAGAGGGTGCAAAACGGATGGAGGTTAGTTTTTTTAATGATGGATATATTAAAAATATTTTATTAAAAAAAGCTACACATATAGCAAATAATTATAATACATATAATATTAATACAATTTTTACATATTCGGAGTCTTTAAAATATTTTTGTGAATGGTATGTACAACTTTGGGGAGAGTCTTTAGGAAAAAAACAGAATCATTCAAGCTTAAATGTGGGATTAACCCCTATTGGACTTATTGGTCCAAAAGATCAACATTCATTTTTACAATTAATTGTAGAGGGGATAAGAAACAAAAGTGTAACCTTTATTATGGTTGATGACTTTAAACTAAAACTTGATATTCCAAATATTTCATTAAAATACTTAGAGGAGTTAGATATTGTTAATGGAGTTGCTTTTAATACCCTTATTAATAAACAGGCAAAAGCAACACTTCAATCGCTAAAAGAGATTAAAATACCTCTTGATGTAATAACACTTCCCCATATTGATGAGTTACATATTGGAGAACTTATATATTATTATGAACTATTAACTAGTTCGGTTGGAATACTTCTTGATGTAAATACATATAATCAACCTGGAGTAGAAGATGGTAAGATTATCTTAAAGGGAATGCTACAAAATTAATCTTATTGAGTTATAATTATATCATTAAAGAAAGACAAAAGGATATTATTTTGGTTTTAATGATAGATAATTATGATAGTTTTACATATAATGTAGTTCAATATTGTAGAGAATTAGGTGCAGATTTAAAAGTTATTAGAAATGATGAGCTTACAATAGATGAGATAAAAGCTCTTAATCCATCAAAAATAATACTTTCTCCTGGACCATCAACTCCAGATGAAGCAGGAGTCACGCTAGATGTAATAAAAGAGTTCTCAGACACTTTGCCGATATTTGGAATATGCCTTGGTCATCAAAGTATTGCACAAGCATTTGGAGCAGAGGTGATAAGAGCAAAAAATATGATGCATGGTAAAACTTCTCAGATAAAACTTAATAAAGATTCAATTATTTTTAAAGATATTCCAAATGAATTTAGAGCCACAAGATATCACTCCTTAAGTGTAAATCAAGATAATCTTCCAAATCAAATAGAAATTACAGCATACAGTCAAGACGATAATGAGATTATGGCTCTTGAGATTAAAGATAAAAATATTTATGGAGTACAGTTTCATCCTGAATCAATTATGAGTGAATTTGGTCATGAGATATTGGATAATTTTCTGAAAATCTAAGGAGTATTATAATGACTGAGGAGATAGAGTTAAAACTATTACAGGAAATTAAAGAGTTACAACAAAAAGTAAATCATCTTGAAGGTAAAAATTATGATGGTGTGCCGATTTATAGTTTTAGTAAAATTAGTAAAAATGATTTATATAATTTAGTTGATATTCAAAGAGAACTAAATAGAGATAAGTTTGAAAAATGGTTTACTAATAATATAAAAATATCTCAAGAATTAGAAGAATTTTTTCATCAACTAATTTTAGAAAATAAAGATTTAATATATGATTATAATGAAGAGGATTTAAAAGTAAATGTTATTATTCCAATTTTAAATAAAGTTAAATTTAAATCTTTTGATAATAAATTTAGAGACTTTTATGAGCTTCAACTTAGATACGAAACAGATGAATTTATATTTAGTGGAACCACAGATTTTGTAGTTTCTAAAGGGTTAATAAGAAGTAAAAAACCATATTTCTTTATTCAAGAGTTTAAAAAAGGTCAAATCAATGCTTATCCTGAACCACAACTTTTAGCAGAACTTATCTCTGCTGTAGAACTTAATAATCAAAAATCTATTAGAGGTGCTTATATCGTAGGGGCGATTTGGAACTTTGTAATTTTAGAAAAATTAGGAGAAAATAAATATCAATATTTTGTAAGTGCCAATTTTGATAGCACAAAGATAGAAGATTTAAAAGATATTTATAGAAATTTAGTTTTTGTTAAAAATGAGATTATAGAGATGATAATAAAAGAGAGAGAATAATGAAACTAAAAAAACTACCAATAGGAATACAGACATTTAGCAATATAAGAGAAGATAATTATATCTATATAGACAAAACAGAAGAGGCTTTAGAACTTATAGAAAACTATAAATACACTTTTTTATCTCGTCCACGAAGATTTGGTAAATCTCTATTTTTAGATACCTTGCATAATATCTTTGAGGGTAAAAAAGAGCTATTTAAAGGGCTTTATATCTATGAAAAATGGGATTGGAAAACCACTTATCCAGTAATAAAGATTAGTTGGGACGGTAATTTACAAACAAGTAATAATCTTGAAAAAGTAGCTTTACATAGCTTAGAAGATAACCAAGATAGATTAGGTATAAAGTGTAAAAGAGATGAAAATCTATCAATGTGTTTTTTAGAACTTATAGAAAAAAGTTATAAGAAATACAATCAAAAAGTAGTAATTTTAATAGATGAATATGATAGACCTATATTAGATACTATTGATAATCTTAAACAATCTAAGCTAAATAGAGAGTTTATCAAAGGGATGTACTCGGTTATGAAAGGGGCTGATGCTTATATTAAATTTGTATTTTTAACGGGAGTTAGCAAATTTTCTAAAGCTTCTATATTTAGTGGGCTTAATATGTTAGAAGATATTAGCCTTGTTCCAAAGTTTGGAAATATCTGTGGCTATACTCAAAAAAATATTGAAAATGAGTTTTTACCATATCTGAATGGTGTAGATTTAGAAAAAGTAAAAAATTGGTATAATGGTTATAACTTTTTAAAAGATGATGTTTATAACCCTTTTGACCTATTGAAATTTATCAAAAATGATTTTTTATTTGATAACTACTGGTTTACTTCAGGTACACCTACATTTTTGATTAAGCTTATAGAAAAAAACAGTTATTTTTTACCAAAACTTTCTAATTTAATAGTAGGGAAACAGATAATAGAAAGCTTTGATATAGAAAATATGAACTTAGAGGTAATCCTATATCAAGCTGGATATTTAACTATTGATAAAATGATAGAAAAACGAAGAGGTGGTATAGAATATAAACTAAAGCTTCCAAATATGGAGGTTAAAAACTCACTTAATGATATATTAATAGATTTCTTAACACATCAACATAGTGAAAAATTCAAATTTCAAGATAATCTTTATGATGGACTTATAGATAATGATTTAGAACTTTTTAAAACATCTCTTGTCTCAGTATTTGCCTCAATCCCAAATGATAATTATCGTAAAAATAAAATTGCAAATTATGAAGGCTTTTATGCAAGTGTTGTTTATGTCTATCTACAATCTTTAGGGCTTGATATTATTGGTGAAGATGTAACAAATAAAGGGCGAATTGATTTAACTATTAAAATAGATAATTATATCTATATTATAGAATTTAAAGTTGGTAATGAGAATGCACTTGCTCAAATCAAAGAGAAAAATTATGCCCAAAAATATTTAAATGAGGGTAAAGATATATATTTAGTTGGTATTAATTTTGATAAGGAGAATAGGAATATTAGTGGGTTTGAGTATGAAAAATTAACAATTTGTGATAAAAGAGGACAATAAGTAATGCAATGGAAAAAGAGAAAATAGTTATAGATAGTGGTGAAGAGATAGATGCACAAGCACCTATAATTATATCAGCTAGTAGAAGTACAGATATTCCAACATTTTATAGTGATTGGTTTATTAATAGATGGGAAGCAGGATATATCAAATGGATAAATCCTTTTAATGGTAAACCTCTTTATGTATCCTTTAAAAATACAAGAGCCGTAGTATTTTGGACAAAAAACCCAAAACCTATGTTTAAATATCTTGATTATTTAGATAAAAATATTCCTAACTATTATTTTCAATACTCTCTTAATGATTATGATTTAGAAGGGTATGAAGCAAAAGTATCAAGTGTGCAAAGCAGAATAAAAACATTTCAAGAACTCTCAAATAAGATAGGTAAAAAAAGAGTAGTTTGGAGATTTGACCCACTTATTTTAACAGATGATATTGATATAGATGAATTATTGAAAAGAGTTAAAAATATAGGCGACCAACTTAAAGATTATACTCAAAAATTAGTATTTTCATTTGTAGATATTGAAATATATAAAAAAGTCAAAAATAATCTTAAAAAAGAGCAAGTAAACTATATAGAGTGGACTCCTAAGCTTATGAATGAGTTTGCAAAAGGGCTTTATGAGATTAATAAAGATTGGGGTTTAACACTTGGGACTTGTAGCGAAAAGATAGAGCTTGATAAGTATGATATAATACATAATAAGTGTATTGATGATGATTTGATGATAGACCTTTTTAGTAATGATAAAGCCTTAATGGATTTTTTGGGTGTTAAAATAGAACAAGCTGATTTATTTAGTGATGGTAAAGTAATTAAAAAGAGAAAGCTCAAGGATAAAGGGCAAAGAGAAGATTGTGGGTGTGTGATGAGTAAAGATATAGGAGCTTATAATACTTGCCCTCATGAGTGTAACTATTGTTATGCTAATACTTCTAAAGAGATTGCTAAGAAGAATTATAAGTTGCATTTGGAAAATTTGAATGGAGAGAGTATTAAATGAAAACTATACAACTAGAGATTAAAGATGATTACTTAGATAGTATTTTAAACTTTTTAAAACTACTACCTGATAATGTAGCAAAGATAAAAGAGTTATCAGATTTAAATAAAAAAAATGAATATGAACTTTGGAGTGATAAAGAGTTGGACTATATAGCTAAAGTTGATTTATCTACACCTCTTGAAGATGATGAGGATTATAGTATTGAAAGATAACGACTTAAATATGGAAAACTGGAAAGAATCTGATATAAATACAGATTCTCTTTGGATAATAGACAAAAGAGACAAGAGTGGTAAACACAAAAATATTTATCATGGTAATTTTATACCACAAGTTCCAAACCAATTAATTAGAAGATATACAAAAGAAAATGAAATAGTTTTAGAGCCATTTATGGGAAGTGGGACTACACTTTTTGAATGTGAAAAGCTTAACCGTAGATATATAGGCTTTGATATAAATCCAAAAATGATAGAGTATGTAAATGACTCTATGAGTGATGGGAGTTATAAAGAAAATTTTCATATAAATCATTGTAACTCACTAAATACTGCAGAGGTAGATAAAAATATAGACTATGCTAACCAAAAATTTAAATCAAATAATGTACAATTCGTACTTATGCACCCACCATATATGGATATAGTCAAATTTACAGAAGATAAAAATGATTTATCTCAAATTGATAATATTAATGAATTTGTAAAAAAGTTTAAAATTATTTGTGAAAATAGTCTAAAATATTTAGATAAAAATAGATATTTTGCAGTAGTTATTGGTGATGTATATAAAAATAGTGAAGTAATACCACTAGGCTTTTACTGTATGGATATGATAAAAAGAAACTTTAAAGTAAAGCTAAAGGGTACTATTATCAAAAATATTGAGGGCAATCGTGGGAAATTAGGAGTCGGTGGTATTTGGAGATATAGGGCTTTGAATAGTGACTATTATATATTTAAACATGAGTATATTTATGTATTTAAAAAGGAGTTTTGATGTTGGATGCAATAAAAATAGAAGATAAAATTTTAGAGTTAAGAAGTGGATTGAAAACTGATAGATTAGATATGTCTTTTGGTGAGATTATGAATTTGTATGAAGATGGTGATATTATTATTTCACCAGATTATCAAAGGTCGTATAGGTGGGATAATAATCAAAAAACAAGATTTATAGAATCTATATTATTAGGAATACCTGTACCACCTATATTTGTTGCTGAAGATGATTTTGGAAAATGGGAACTTGTTGACGGATTACAAAGAATTTCAACAATATTGTCTTTTTTTGGGTTATTAAAAAGTGATTATAATCAAAAAAACTATTTTAAATTAGGAGAAACTGAATTAACTAATAATTCTTTAAAAGATATAGATATTAATCATTTATCCACTAAGTTAAAATTAACCATTAAAAGAGCAGTTTGTAGAGTTGAGATTTTAAGATGGGATAGTAATTTTGATATGAGATATGAACTTTTTAATAGACTTAATACTAGTTCAAGTCCACTTACCGAACAAGAGATAAGGAATTGTGTCTTTACAGGTGAGTTTAATACATTATTACATGAATTAGCAGAAAATAAAAAATTTATTAAAGTTGTTCAACCTTCTGAAAAACAAGAAGAACAAATGTTGTTAGAAGAGATGATATTAAGATATTTTGCTGTTAAAACTAATTATCAAGAATTATATATAGCTAAAGATATAAAACAATATCTTACATCTTTTATGGATGATGTAAATTCAAAAAAATTTACATTTAACATAGAAAGTGAAAGAAAAGATTTTATGAAAATAATAGATTTTTTACATGATAATAATATTACAAAACCATTTAAAAGTTTAAAAGGAAGATTCTCAGCAAGTGTTTATGAAACAGTAATGATTGTGATTTTTAAACTTTTATCTCTTGATATAACTCTTAAAGATACTCGGTTTATGGATATTAAAAATAAGATTTTAGAGGATGCAGACTTTAAAAAATTTGCTGGAGATAAAACAAGTCAAAAAGATAGACTTAGAAAAAAAATGAAAAGAGTAGAAGAAATTTTAAATGATTGAACAACTTTTTGATGAAATACAAGCTGATATAGATTGGCGATTAGATGAATTTAAAAAACTAGAATTAATTTCTAAACATTTATCAGGAGATGAGTTGAAAATCTTTTTAAAAAGTATTTTTCCTACAATTTATGCACATTGGGAAGGCTTTGTAATTTCATCTTTAAAGCTTATATTTAAATATTTAAATAATTTAGAGTTATCTTGTGATAAATATAGTAATATATATTTAACAACAGCTTATGAACAAACTTTACAAAGTTTGGACTCCTCAACTCAATTTGAGAAAAGAAAAAAACATTTAAATAGTTTATATAATAATTTTAATAATAAAGTTAGTTTCGGAGAGAAAATAGATACAAAATCAAATCTTGCATATAAAGTATTGATAGAAATAGCAATTAAAATAGATATAAGAATAGAAAAATTTGAAAGCTATAAACAAGAGTTAAATGATTTAGTTAATAAAAGAAACTCTATATCTCATGGCGAAAATGCATATAACTTTAATAGTTTCAATGATATACAAAAATATATGGATTTATCTGAAAATCTAATGCTAGATTTTTATAGTGAACTCCAAGATTTATTAAATGAAAAAAAATATATGAGGAATATAAATAATGATTAATCCATTCAAAGAAAAGACAACATCATATCATGATTGGGAAGTATTAAAAGATTTAAAATGGCATTGTACAAAATGTGAGTTAAACTCTGGACAAGCTAAGACTTGGCAAGTATGGAGACAAGAAAAAGGGATACAACTTGATAAAGATGAAAAGGGTAATTGGTATAAAAATATAGAATGTTCAACTTGTGGATTTAAAACTGTACATAGAAAACTAGCTTCACTTGAAATACTTGATGAAACAAAAAGTCGTTCAGGTATTTCTCAATATTTGGCAAGAAAGATTAAAAAATTCTATAATAATACAGATGCCTTATTTTTAAGAGAATTTAGCCCAAATCAATTAGAAGTTGATCATAGATTCCCACAAATAAGATGGAAAGATAATGAATCAGAGAATAGAAGTTCTATGAGTGAAGGTGAAATTGAATCAAAATTTATTTTATTAACAAGAAGTAATAATCTTTTAAAATCAAGACAATGTGAAAAATGTGTTAAAGAAAATATTAGGGGGAATTTTTTAGGGATATTTTTTTGGTATAAAGGTAATGAAAAATGGGAAGGGACAACAGAGAATGATAAAGATGGTTGTATAGGTTGTTTTTGGTACGATCCATATAAATGGAGAGAAGAATTAAATAAAAAGATTAATAAAATATTATGATAAAGTTAATAAAATACTTGTATTTTTAGATTAAATAGGATATAATTATGAAAATAAACAAATTCAAGGTAAAAGAGTTAATGGCAAAAAAGAAGATAAATAATCAAACTGAACTAGCTAATATGCTTGGCATCTCTAAAAATCAGTTATCAAATATTTTATCTGAAAAATTTGAACCTATAAAAAGTAATGTTGTAGAATTAGCAGATTTTTTAGGGGTTAGTCCATTAGAAATTATTGAGGATAAAAAGGATTAAAATGAACTATATAGGCTCAAAACTAAAATTATCATCATGGATAGAAGATGAAGTAAAAAAGCAAGTTGGTAATGATTTATCTAATAAAGTTTTTTGTGATATGTTTGCAGGGACTGGTATCATTGGAAGAACATTTAAAAAAAATGTTAAAAAGATTATATCTAATGATTTAGAGCATTATAGCTTTGTTTTAAATAAAAATTATATTGAAAATCATAAAGATATAAAAGATAAACTTAAATATATTGATGAACTTAATAATTTACATCTAATAGATAATGGATTTATATATCAAAACTATTGTATGGGTAGTGGAAGTAATCGCCAATATTTTAGTGATAAGAATGGTAAAAAGATAGATACTATTAGAACGAAGATAAAAGAGTGGTATGATAAAAATGATATAGATGATAATCTATATTATTTTTTATTAGCTTCATTACTTGAAAGTGCTGATAAGGTAGCAAATACTGCTAGTGTATATGGTGCATTTTTAAAACATATTAAAAAACCTGCATCCAAAGAGTTGGTATTAGAACCTGCTTATTTTATAAAAAACAAGAATTCTCATAAAGTTCATAATAAGGATAGTAATGAACTAATCAAAGAGATAAAAGGGGATATTTTATATCTTGACCCACCATATAATCATCGTCAATATAGTGCAAATTATCATATTTTAAATACAATTACTCAATATGATAATTTTATTCCAAAAGGAGTTACAGGACTTAGAGAATATAATCGTTCTCTCTATTGTCAAAAGAGAGAAGTTCATAATAGTTTTGAAGAGTTAATAAAAAATGCAAAATTTGAATATATATTTTTGAGTTATAATAATGAGGGTCTAATGAGCAAATCTGATGTTAAAAATATTATGGAAAAGTATGGAAAATATAGTTTAGTACAAAAAGAGTATCAAAGATTTAAAGCAGATAAAACAGAAAATAGAAATCATAAAGCTACTAAAACTTTTGAGTATTTGCATATACTTCAAAAATAAAACTATAAATGTTATAGATTAGGGGTGTGGTCAAGCTTTGGCAACTACTTTATTGATATTTAATAATGATAATATAACTTTACATCTATTTTCAAATATTTTAGATGTAGAGTTCTTTAAATTAGATATACTATTTCTACAAAAAGTATCAAATTCTCAAAGTGGATTAAACTATTTTATCTGTGTAAGTCCAAACATAAATGACAAAAGAAATGCTAGGTTAGATATATTTTATAGATATTTTAGTGATAATTTTGATAGTAGTTTAATATCAAGTAGATATGATAAT
>Ga0256842_1000156_pt1 | contig 58612 bp, 46 predicted proteins | sample 4559240metaG_FD_185973 | JGI IMG/M metagenome (GOLD analysis project Ga0256842, IMG submission 185973) | Hydrothermal vent microbial communities from Guaymas Basin, Mexico - 4559-240 | ecosystem: Environmental > Aquatic > Marine > Hydrothermal vents | place: Mexico: Guaymas Basin | collected... | reverse complement strand
TGAAAAGGATAAAGTTCTTAAAAATGCGTTTGATGTAGCTGAGTTTTTGAAATTAGATAAAGATAAAAAGTTTGAATATCAACAAGATTTAAAAGCAAGATTGGATTATAAAAATAGTATAGATTATACTAGGGAGTTGGCAGAGAAAGAGGGGATGGAAAAAGGGTTAGAAAAAGGGTTAGAGCAAGGAATAGAACAAGGAATAGAACAAGAAAAAATTAATATTGTTAAAGTTTCTCTAGAACAGGGTTTAGACACAAAAACTATATCTTTGATTACTGGTTTATCTATTGAAGAGATAGAAAATTTAAGATAGGATAACACTAAATGCAAAATAGATACAGTTTCTGGAAATTAATAAACGAATATACAATAAAAATACCTATTATTCAACGTGATTATGCACAGGGACGAGATAGTGATAAGATAAGAACTATTCGTAGGGATTTTTTAAATACTATTTACGAGATGATAGAGGATAAAGAGAAAACTATCGACCTTGACTTTGTATATGGGAGTGAGTTTAGAGAAAATGATACTCAAATTTTAACACCTCTTGATGGACAACAACGTTTGACGACACTTTTCTTATTGCATTGGTATCTTGCTTTAAAAGATAAAAAACTTAATAAAAATATTCAAAATATATTGAAAAATTTTACTTATGAAACACGAATAAGTTCAAGAGAATTTTGTGAAAAGTTAGTAGTTTCAGATATAGAACTTGATGAAAATGAAAGTTTAAGTAGTCTTATAGAAGATAGTTCTTGGTTTTTTGCATCTTGGAAAAAAGATTCTACTATTCAATCTATGTTAGTGATGTTAGATGCTATCGACAAAAAGTTTCAAAAGAGTGATGATTTTTTTGAAAAACTGATAGATGAAACTAACCCTCCTATCACTTTTCAATTTTTAAAGTTAGATAATTTCGGTTTAACCGATACCTTATATATTAAAATGAATGCACGTGGTAAATCTTTAACAGAGTTTGAAAACTTTAAAGCTAAATTTGAACGATATTTAGATGAACATAATAAAGCAAAAATGGATAATAGTTGGACAGATATTTTTTGGAAACATAGAGATAAAGAGAGTTCAACGGTAGATAATAAATTTTTAAACTTTTTTCAAAATATAACACTTAATTTTTATCTTCTAAATTATAAACGTGAAGATAAAGAGGATGTTACAAAAATTGATATTTTTAATATTTTTGAAGATGTTTATAGCGATGAGACTAATGTAAAAAAACTTATAGATATATTGGATTATTTAGCTAGTAATGAAGAAAGCCCCTATTTTACTCTATTTGAGAAGTTTATAGAAAATAGTGTGACACATTGGGATAGAGTACGATTTTATTCATTGACAGAGGCACTTCAAACTGATGATATTGAAAACTCTATGCGAGTAACAAAAAACTTAATAAATAATAGACTTATTCAAACATCCGATGACTTGATTAATGCTTTGAAGTCTATTGAGAGTCTATATAAAAATAGTGAGAATAATATATATAACTATCTTCAAAGTGAAGAGTTGAAAATAGCATTTTTTAGTTCAAATCAAGTAGAAGAGGAACAGATTAAAGTTCAACTTTTGCAAGAGAGTGCAGAGTGGCAAAAGGCTATACTAAAGTATGAAAATCATAGATATTTTGATGGTCAAATCTCTTTTTTATTGATACTTTCAGATAAAAATATAGAAAAGTTTAAAGAGTATGGAGATAAATGTTCTCAACTTTTTGATAAAGATATTTTAGAGGATGATAACTTTATATTTCAAAGAGCTTTATTGTCTCAATATAATTATCTTCCAAAAGCAGGGAGTAATTATACTTTTTGTGTTTCTGATTTGGCTTTAAGAACAAAGATGGATAACTGGAGAAAAGTTTTAAATAATAAAGAAAAATCAGATTCTTTTAAAGAATTATTGGAAGATTTAACTCTTGCAACTATAGGAGAAGATTTAAAGAATATTATTTTAAAATCTTATTGTATAGACTGGAGGCAATATTTTATAAAAGATGTTCAGTTTATAAAATACTGCGAGAAAAAACAGATACGTTATTATAGTGAAGATGAGATATATCTCCTTAAAAATAAACAGATGAATGGTAAACATTTAGAGCTTTATAGTTATATATTCTATATTAAAAATCTAAAAAACAAAGTTTTTGAACCTTTTAAAACTACCCAATACCATCAAAGTACCTCGTGGATTTTATCATCTGGACAACTCAATGGCTTTGTATATAGAAAAAAAGAGTATATTTTAGATATAGAGTTTAATCATCTCAATAAAACTTTTAATATCGCTTTGTTTACAAAAAATGAAACAGCTATCTCCTTAAAAATAGTAGATATTTTAAAAAAGAATGGATTTAACTCTGATGAAAAAAGTTTTGTGTTAAAGGGTGTGGAAGAGAATAAAGTTTTAATAGAGATAGAAAATATTTCTCTTGGTTTAAAAGATATTTTATAATGTGTGCAGTTTTTGGAATAGTAGGGGAGTATGATGAGTTTAAAGCAAAAGAGGCTTTATCTCGTCTAACACATAGAGGACCAGACTACTGTGGTATAACTCAAAAGAAAAATCTTTTTTTTGCTCATCAACGTCTTAGTATTTTAGACACTCATGAACGTTCTCATCAACCCATAAAATACAAAAATATTCTTCTCTCTTTTAATGGAGAGATTTACAACTTTAAAGAGTTAAAAAAAGAGTTAGATTTTGAATTTCAAACTCAAAGTGATAGTGAAGTTATTATCGCTTCCTATATAAAATGGGGTCTTGATTTTGTGCATCATCTAAGAGGTATGTTTGCTATTGCATTGATGGATAATGATACCCTCTATCTTTTTCGTGATAGACTTGGAAAGAAACCTCTTTTTTTTATGCAAGATAACAATAACTCTTTTATTTTTGCATCAGAGATAAAAGCACTCACTCCTTTTTTAAATAAAACTGTTATGAATAACGATGCCCTTTTAAGTTATCTCTCTTTTTTAGCGCCAACACCACCTCATACTTTTTATAAAGGGATAGAGAAACTTTCAGCAGGAGAGTTTTTAACATATAAAAATAATAAGATTGAAATAAAACGCTACTTTGACCTCCTTGATGCAAAACCAAATAGTATTACTAATAGAGATGAAGCGATATATACACTAGAAAAGATTTTAGATGAGTCTATAAGTATGCGTTTAAATGCAGATGTTCCTATGGCTTCACTTCTTTCAGGGGGAATAGATAGTGCAACAATAAATGCTTATGCCCTCAAAAGAGGAATTAAACTAGATACCTATACATTAGGCTATAAAGAGTTTGCAAAGTATGATGAGAGAGCCAATGCAAGAGAGAGTGCAGAGTTTTTAGGACTAAGCAATACAGAAGTTGTTATAGGTCAAGATGAGTTTATAGATGCAAGTGAAAAGGTTTTTGATGCACTTGATGAACCTCTGAATGACCCAGCTTCCATACCTCTTTACCTACTTTTTGAACGTATTAAAAATGATGGTTTTAAAGTTGTAATGAGTGGAGAGGGAAGTGATGAACTTTTTTTAGGGTATAGACAATATTTTGAGTATTTAGATATTGAGAGTGCTGGAAACTTAGCGCATAAAAACTGGCTCAAAAAATATTTTCGTGCAAATTTTTCTATGAATAGAGAGTGGGAGTGGTACAAACGTATCTTTGATGACACTCTTCTTTTTCGTACATCGGGAGATAAGTTTACAGACCTACAAAAAAATAATCTTATGAGACGTAATGTAAAAGATAACGAATCTTTAAAATACTTAAAACCATATAGAGATAGATTTGAGAGTTCTAGTCATAGTGATGAGAGTATATGGTATAGTTATATAGACCTAAATATCTTTCAAGCAGAGCATTTCTTAACAAAACTAGACCGTGTAAGTATGGCGCATTCTATTGAATCACGTACACCTTTTTTAGACCATAAACTAGCCTCAGCAGTTTTTTCCATAGACCCTAAACTTCGTTATGAAGATGGCATTACAAAATCACTTTTAAAAGATATTATGAAACCTATGTTAAATGAGAAGATTTTAAAACGTAAGAAAAAAGGGTTCTCAAATCCTTATATGGAGTACCTTGTAAACTCTAAAAGAATAGATTTAATTACCAAAGTAAATAAACAAACTGGAATGTTTAAACCTAAAGAGTTGAGTGAGTATATAGAGACCGCTTCACGAGGTAGCTTTAAACAGCATGTTTGGGGACTTTATGTTTTGTCTTATTGGATTAAGAAGAATCTTTTGTAATTGGTTGTCATTAGCAATTTTCCATACAAGTAGATTTAAAGAAAAAAAGTAACAAGCTAAAAGCTCATTACTTGAAAAAGAGAAAAAAGAAAGAACTTAATAATTAATAGCCACTTTATAAGTAGGGTCATCTTCTGCATAAGCACAATAAGGACCAGCTTGTTTTAATAAGACTTTACAATCTTCACTTAGATGACGAAGAAGTAAATTTTTACCTGCATCTTCATATTTTTTAGTAATCATATCTATCGCTTCAACACCAGAACTATCCATAACTCTAGCATTTTTGAAGTCGATAACTACTTTTGGTGGGTCTTGAAGTACATCAAAGTTATCAGCAAATGTAGAAGCACTCCCAAAGAAAAGTGGACCATCTAGTTCGTAAACTTTTGTACCATCATCTTCTGTATGACTTTTTGACCAGATTTTTGCATGTTTCCAAGCAAATGCAAGAGCTGAAATAATAACACCTGCAATAACTGCAATAGCTAAATCTTCAACAACAGTAATAATAGTTACAGTAACCATTACAAAAGCATCTGTTCTAGGCATCTTGTTTAAACGTGAGAAACTTGACCACTCAAATGTACCGATACTTACCATAAACATAATACCCACAAGAACAGCAACAGGAATCGCATTTAAAACACCACTCATAGAAACAACAAGTATAATAAGTCCAACAGCCGCAACAAATGAAGATAAACGCCCTATACCACCAGATGTATAGTTAATGATAGATTGACCAATCATAGCACAACCTGCCATACCACCAAACATACCACACGTTACATTTCCAGTACCTTGAGCTATACACTCTTTGTTTGCAGAACCACGAGTATTACTTAACTCATCTAAAACACTAAGTGTAAGAAGTGACTCGATAATACCAACAAGTGCAACAATAACAGCATAAGGAAGAACAATCATAATAGCATCTAAACTAAATAGATAGTAAGGAATTCCAAATGAAGGAAGCTGACCTGCATATTTACTCATATCATCTAAACCACTTAATAAAAGTGTATCGGCATTTGTAAAATAAACACCAAGAGTTATAACTACAATAGCCACTAAACCAGCTGGAATAGCTTTAGTATATTTTGGTAACAGATACATAATAGCCATCGTAACAGCAACAAGAATATACATCATATACCCTTGACCCTCAAAAAACTTAAACTGAGCAGTACCGATAACGATAGCCAAACCATTTACAAAACCGTGAATAGCAGGAGTAGGTACAAGACGGATAAATTTACCAAGTTTTAGCATACCAATAGCTATCTGAATAAGACCTGCTATAACAGTTGCAAGTAAAATATAGTTAAGAACCATAAATGCCATCTCTTCATTGGAGAGACCCAAAGATGCTGACATCTGATTTACTTCAAGAGAAAGCCCCACTAAAACAATAGCAACAGCACCAGTAGCACCAGAAATCATACCTGGTTTACCACCGATAAGTGATGTAATAAGACCAAGTATAAAAGCAGTATAAAGCCCAACAATAGGACTAACACCTGCTATAAAACTAAACGCAATAGCTTCAGGAACTAAAGCAACCGCAACAACCAAACCAGATAAAATATCATTTTTGATATTTCCTGATGTATATTTCTTTAAATCAAACAATTTTTTAAGCCTTAAATAGTGGTATTTTGAAATTTCGCGATTATATCTAAATGATTATAAAGAGGTGTTTGATTTTAAATATATATAGTATAATCTATAAAAAAGGAAACCATGAATAGTTTAAAAATAAAAAACTTATCGTACAAATACCCCAGTGCAGTAGAACCCATTTTTAATGCCATAAGTTTAGATTTCGAAGAGGGTTGGAGTGCTGTTACTGGGATTAATGGTTCTGGTAAAAGTACACTTTTAAAACTTATCTCAAAAGAGCTTAAAAGTGAAAAAGGGATGATTATTGGTAACTCTCTTGTAGTTTATTGTGAACAAAATACAGAGTTCCCTCCCAAAGAACTTGAAGAGTTTATGATGACCTATACAAAAGAGGCATATAAACTTAGAGACCTTTTACAGGTCAAAGATGAGTGGCTTGGTGCTTGGAAAATTTTGAGTCATGGAGAACGCAAACGCCTCCAACTAGCAGTTGCACTCTCAAGTGATAGTGATGTACTTATGGTAGATGAACCAACAAATCATCTCGATAGCCAATCACAAGTAGTAGTAGTTGAAGCACTTAAAAGTTATAAGGGTGTGGGTATTTTAGTAAGCCATGATAGAACACTACTTGATGCACTCTCTCAACATACGGTTATGATTAAAGCAGGTGAAATCTTGAAATATAGATCAAAATTTTCTTTAGCAGAACAAGCCTATGGAGAGACTCTTTCTCATAAAAAAAAAGTGCTTAATGAGCAAGAGCATGAACTTAAAAAGATTAAAAAAGTTGTTCAAGACCAAAAAGAAAAAGTTGCTCTTGCTAAAAAGAAGTTCTCTAAAAAAGGTGTTTCAAGACATGACAGCTCACAAAAAGAGAAGATAAACGGTGCTATTTTGACTGGTAAAGATAAAAATGATGGACAGATGCTCCAGAGAACCCTTACCAAACAGCGACACTTGAGCGAAAATATGAACACTGTTTCAAAAGAGTATGCGACAGGTATCACGTTTGAGGGTACAATAGCAAAACATAATTTCCCCATAGCGATTGAGAAATCTTGTATTGAACTTTTTGAATCAACTGAACTCTGCTTTGCTAGATTGTCTGTAAATGTTGGTGAAAAAGTAGGTATTAGTGGAGAAAATGGTGCTGGGAAAAGTACCTTTATTCGCCATTTTATAGAGACGATAGATTATGAACATGACTACCTTTACATCGCTCAAGAGATTACGGACAGAGATGCAGAGAAATTGTTTGAAGAGGTTCGCGACTTAGATACCGATATGAAAGGTGAACTTTTCACTCTTGTTCAAAGGTTAGGTTCTGATGCAAAAGCACTACTAAACTCTACTGTACCGAGTCCTGGTGAGATGAGAAAACTGCTAATTGCTCAAGGTCTGTTAAAACAACCTTCATTAATTATTTTAGATGAACCAACTAATCACATGGATTTAGAATCTATAATGTTGTTGGAATCCTCTTTAAAAGAGTTTAAAGGTGCGTTAATGTTTATTACTCATGACAAAACTTTTTTAGAAAATTTAAGTACAAAACAGTGGGTATTTGAGAAAAATGAAAACCAACGTTACAGTGTTGAAGAAGTTTTCTAAAGGATGGAGTTAATGTCACAAGATGTATCAAATAAATCATCATTTAAAATCGCTATTATCGGTGCTGGTCCAGCAGGTCTTATGACAGCACAAGTTTTGTCTGATGCAGGTTATGAACCGATAGTATTTGACTCTAAACCATCTGCAGGTCGTAAGTTTTTACAAGCGGGTCGTGGGGGTTTAAATCTTACTCATAATGAAAATTTTACCCTTTTTTCTAGTCGTTATTTTGAAGCTCAATCTTTTTTACAACCTGCATTAGAAACTTTTAGCCCTAAAGAGATACGATTATGGTCAAAAAACTTAGGTTTTGAAACTTTTGTTGGCTCATCTGGAAAAGTATATCCTATTGACAAAAAATCTGCACCTTTACTCCGTGCTTGGTTACGTCAACTTAAAGCTAATAACACTCAGTTTAAAATGAGACATAATTTTGTATCTTGGTCGAAAGATGTTTGGCAGTTTGAAACACCTGATGGTTTTAAAGAGTATTCATTTGATGCGGTGGTTTTAGCCTTAGGTGGTGCTTCTTGGCCTCAACTAGGTTCAACAGGTAGTTGGACAAAGATATTAGAAGAGAGAGGTTTGAAAATAAGCCCTCTTAAACCTGCAAATATGGGTTTTAATGTGACTTGGTCAGAGGTGTTTAAAAAGAAGTTTTCAGGCACAGCACTCAAAAATGTAGAGATTAGTTTCAAAGATATTAATGAAAACTATCAATCAAAACTAGGTGAACTTTTAATAAGTGAGTATGGCGTTCAAGGTAGTTTAATCTATACCCATTCTAAACTTATAAGAGAAAAAATAGAACAGAAGACTCCATTTACAATCTATTTAGACCTTTTTCCCCACCGTAGTGAAAGTAAGTTAAATCAACAGTTGAGTGCTTCACGAGGTAAGCAGAGTTTGAGTGCTTTTTGGAAACGTATAGGATTGGAGGGTGTTAAAACCTCTTTGTTAAGAGAAGTGTTGGATAAAGAGTCATTAAATAATTCTAATTTAGTGGCAGAGACACTTAAAAAGTTTCCCTTAACACTAGAATCTTATCGACCTATTGAAGAAGCTATAAGTACCGCAGGTGGATTGGCATTTGAAAATTTAGATGAAAATTTGATGCTTAAAGATTTTCCTAATCTATTTTGTGTTGGAGAGATGTTGGATTGGGAAGCTCCAACTGGAGGCTATCTATTAACTGGAGTGATGGGACAAGGTAAACAGGCTGGTGAAGCTCTTTTAAAACTATTAAAGAGATTTTAGTAAAAGTAAGGTTATAATATATGATATAATTTTACAGAGTTTTGTACCTTGGAGTAGATAATGATTAATGCAAGAGAATTGAAAAATATTACACAAAATTTAACAGTTCTTTATGTTGAAGATGAAGATGAGTTACGAGAATCTGTAAAAATCTATCTGCATAAGCTTTTTGCAAATATTGCTGTTGCTCAAAATGGTCAAGAGGGTTTGGAGTATTATAAATCTCAAAAGTTTGATATTGTAGTAAGTGATATTCAGATGCCTAAAATGAATGGTTTAGAGATGTCTCAAGAGATTAAAAATATAGATATAGACCAAGAGATTATTATTACATCAGCATATAGTGAAGCAAGTTACTTTCTTGATTCTATTCGTATCGGTATTAATGGATATATTATTAAGCCTATCGATTATGCTCAGATGAATCAAGAACTCTATAAGTCAGCAAAAAGATTGATACAGTTAAAAGAAAATAAAAACTATAAAACAGATCTTGAAAAAATGGTCAAGGAAAGAACAGAAAAGATTCTTTTGATGGAAGCTGAAAAAATAAAGAATTTTGAAAGTACTATTTTATCATTTGTAGAGATGGTAGATGATAGAGATACTTATACTGGTGGTCACTCTTTACGTGTTGCACAATATTCAAAACTAATAGCACAAGAGATGGGAGAAACAGCAGAGGATTGTGAGCTTCTTTATAAAGCTGGGATTATCCACGATATTGGAAAAATTGCTACACCCGATACTATTCTTCTCAAACCAGGTTCATTAAATAATCTTGAATATAAGCTGATTCAAGAACATGTTTCTGTTAGTTATAGACTACTTTCAAAAATTCCTATGTATAAAAAACACGCAGAGATAATTATATGTCATCATGAGCGCTATGATGGTAAAGGGTATCCCAATGCTCTTAAAGGTGATGAAATTCCTCCATTATCACATATTTTACTTGTGGCAGATGCATTTGATGCTATGACAACAAATCGTATCTACAAAGGTCGTAAAAGTTTAGAGTATGCACTGAATGAATTAATTCTGTTTTCTGGAAAACAGTTTCATCCCAAAGTTGTAGAGAGTGCAGTGAAGGCTTTAGCGAATATTGAACTTCCAAAAGATGCTCATCAATTACCAAAAACAGATATTGAAAAAGAGCGTTTCGCTTACTTTTTTCGTGATCAAGTAACAGATGCTTATAATAGTGAGTATCTTAGTTTTGTTCTTGAAAATAAAAATAATAATGTAAATAACGAGTTTTGTTATGTTCATAAACTTTCTCTTCATAATTTTACTGATTTTAATAATAGTTATGGTTGGAATGAAGGGAATAATTTTTTAAGTCATTTTGTTACGCTACTTAAAGAGGAATATCCTCAATTAATGATTTTTCGTATCTATGGAGATGATTTTATCTTAATGAGTGAAGAGTGTGTAGAGATTAATTTAAGTATGGTTGAACAGTTGGATATTTTTAAAAATAGTAAAGTTACTATAACATATAAAAGTATAGATATGAGAGATAAAGATATTTCAAGTGTAGCAGAATTGGAATTATTACTATAAAGGTAGATTAAATGACTGAACATTTTTTACTAAAATTGCAAAAATTAAATCGTTTCTATATAAAAATATTTTTTATAATAAGTGGTGTTATTTTATTATTATTTTCTTGGAATATTTATAATGAGATAGCTCATAAAAAAAAATCAGTCTTAGAACATGCAAAAAATTCATTTATTAAAGACTTAATGTTTCGTAAATGGTTTTCTAATCATGGTGGTGTATATGTTTTTCCCACACAAAAGACTCCACCAAATCCCTATCTTTCTCATGTCAAAAATCGTGATCTCTTTACTACAGATGGACACTCTTTAACACTTATGAATCCTGCATACGCTCTCCGTCAACTGATGAATGATTATGAGGGTATGTATGGTGCTAAGGGGCATATAACAAGTTTAAATCTGCTGAACCCTAAGAGTAAAGCTACACCATGGGAAACTAAGGTTTTAAAGATGTTTGAAAAAGAGAATAGAATAGAGTTTCACGAGTTCTTAGAAACAGATAATAAAGAGTATCTCTATTATATGAAAGCTTTAATTACAAAACAATCTTGTTTAAAATGTCATGCGCATCAAGGTTATGAAGTGGGTGATATTCGAGGTGGAATTTCTATTACTATTCCTATGCAAAAATATAATGATGATACAAACCATACTATTAAAAATATTATTATTGTGTTTAGTATTTTATATATGATAGCTTTTTTTGGACTTTTTTATACATATAAAACTATTAAAGCATCTATTAAAGAGCAGGAAAAATTATATGAAGAAAACCTCAGAAAAGAGGAGATAATGCTTGTTCAATCAAGAAATGCAGCGATGGGAGAGATGATTAGTATGATAGCCCATCAATGGCGACAACCTATCTCTATAATAGCGATGTGGGCAAATAATATTATCGCTGATGTAGATATGGATGAACTAAATGAAAGAGATTGTAAAAAATACTCAACTAATATCATCGAACAAACAAAACACCTTTCAGATACCATAGATGATTTTCGAAACTTTTTTAGACCAGATAAAGCAAAAGAAAATATTTTACTTAAAGATGTAATGGAAGAGTGCTTAACTGTAATTACTAAAAGTTTAGAAAATAATAATATTAAAGTGAAAACAGATTATAAAAATAGTACAAAAATTCTTATTCATTCAAGAGAGTTGATGCAAGTTTATATAAATATTGTTAAAAATGCCAAAGAAGCTTTAGTAGAGCGTAAAATTAAAGATGCTCATATTTTAATAAATATTTATGAAGATGAAAATAATATTATTTCAGAGATAAAAGATAATGCTTTAGGGATAGATACAGAGATAATGAAAAAAATATTTGACCCTTACTTCACGACAAAAGGTGTTAAAAATGGTACTGGATTAGGTTTATATATGTCAAAAACCATAGTTGAAAAACATCTTAATGGTATGATTAGTGCAAAAAATATTGAAAATGGTGTTTGTTTTAAAATTACACTTCCAAAAGAATAGAAAGGAAAAAAAATGAATTTAGAGATAAAAGAGTTAAAAGAAAAGGTTAAAAATCTTAATATCCTATATAGTGAAGATGAGGAAGAGATGAGGTTAGGTACAGAACTGTTTTTAAATAAATTTTTTTCATCTGTTGATACAGCAAGTGATGGACAAGAGGGGTTAAATAAATTTATGGAGAAGCGTCATAATGTGGTTTTTACTGATATTATGATGCCAAATATGGATGGATTGGAGATGCTTACAAAAATTCATACCATAGATGAAAATGTATTTAAAGTAACTCTTACAGCTTCAGATGTTCGAGAAAAAGATATAACAGAGGTTTCAGATCTCTATTATCGAAAACCTATTACCTATGAAAATATGATTATAATAATGAAAGAGATAGTAAAAAAATTTAATTTATAGGAGATACAATGAGTAAGAAAATTAAAAAAAATCTATTGCTAATTGGATCGTTTATTATATTAAATATCGTTATTTATAATATAATAGAGATAAATAAAGAACAAAGAATAGATTTTTCTTTAGAGAAGCATCTTGATAAACTTAAAACACATTATAATATTTTGATATATCATCAAAAGATAACAGCTCATGCAGCTTATCAATCAACAATTAATAAAAAAGATATTATCAATATTTTAAAAAAAACCTCTTTAGCAACTCCTCAAGAGTTGGATATATTACGTCAAAAACTATTTGAGAAATTAAAAGATAAATATAAGATTCTCAAATATAAAGGAGTATTACAATATCACTTTGTTCTTCCAAATAATCGTGTTTTTTTAAGAATGCATAAGCCTGAAAAGTATGGAGATAGTTTAAAGAATATTCGTTATAGCTTTGAATATACAAATAAATATCATAAACAAATTAGTGGTTTTGAACAGGGAAAAACATCACATGGCTTTAGAAACGTTTATCCAATTTTTGATGAAAATAAAAATTATTTAGCGTCACTTGAAATCTCTTTTTCAAGTGATTTTTTGCAAGAGTATCTTATTAATGTTAGTAAAATTCATACTCATTTTTTAGTAGATAAACATATATTTGATGTAAAAGCATGGAGTCGAGATGATATGATTTTACAATATCAACAAAGTAGTGAAAACAAAGATTTTATGATGAGTATTATACATAGTGATTATAAAAAAGAGCATATTATTGAAAATAGAAAGAGACTAAAAGGAATAAAAAGAAAAATTTATAAAAATATGAAAAAGGAAGAAGCATTTAGTATCTATACTGTTTATAAAGAAAAAACAGTTGTAATCTCTTTTTATCCTATTAAAAATATTAAAGAGAAGAAAACAGTTGCATGGATAGTTTCTTATGATAAAGATGCTTTTATTGATATGGCAGTAGATACTAATAGTTATGCTCAGTTAGCTATGTTTTTACTTCTGTTTATAATCTTTTATTTTTTATATAGAACTATTAATCAAAAAGAGATTTTAGATATTCAAGTTAAAAAACAAACAGAAGCATTAGCAAAAAGTGAACAGAGTTTAAAACTTTTAAATGAAAACCTTGAACAGCGTATTAAAGAAGAGGTAAAGAAAAATCAAGAAAAAGACACTCTTTTATTTCAACAATCAAAAATGGCATCAATGGGTGAGATGATAGGAAATATTGCACATCAATGGCGACAGCCAATAGCGATAATATCGATGTGGGCAAATAATATAATTGCAGATATTGATATGGAAGAGGTTGAAAATGAAAGTTTAAAAAAATATGCAAACCATATCAATGAACAAACAGTTCATCTTTCTAAAACGATAGATGATTTTAGAAACTTTTTTGCACCTAATAAAGAAAAGAAACTTTTTAGTCTTAAAAGTAGTATAGATAAAACACTTGAACTTTTATCAGCATCTTTTAAAGTACATAATATTGAAGTTATTCAAAATATTGAAGATATTGAGATTATAACCTTACAGAATGAACTAACACAGGCTATTTTAAATATTATCAAGAACTCAAAAGATATAATAACGGTATTTAATGAAAATGGGAGAAAACTGATATTTATTAATGTTTATAAAAAAGATAAAAATGTAGTTATAGAGATAATAGATAATGGTGGTGGTATTCCAAAAAATATTATGCAAAAGATTTTTGACCCCTATTTTACAACAAAACATAAATCACAAGGAACAGGGATAGGATTATATATGACACAATCAATTATTACAAAGCATCTAAATGGAACAATAGATGTTCAAAATAGTGAATATGTTTATGATGGAAAAAACTATAAGGGTGCTAAGTTTCAGATTAAATTACATCTTATTTCAAAGGCAAGCTCTTGAGCATACAACAATTCACCCACCTCCACCTTCACACAGAATACTCTCTCCTAGATGGAGCAAACAAACTCTCAAACCTTGTTCCACGTCTTAAAGAGTTAGGAATGACATCCGTTGCTATGACTGACCATGGAAATATGTTTGGAGCGATAGATTTTTATCAGCAGATGACCTCAGCAGGAATAAAGCCTATTATAGGGATAGAGGGGTATATTCACAATGGAGAAACACTTAACGATAAAACAACCAAACAGCGTTTTCACATTTGTCTCTATGCTAAAAATCAAAAGGGTTATGAAAACCTTATGTATCTTTCATCTAAAGCATTTATAGATGGTTTTTACTATTTTCCTCGTATCAATAAAAAAGAGCTTCGTGAACATAGTGAGGGGCTTATTTGTAGTTCAGCTTGTCTTCAAGGAGAGGTAAATTGGCACTTAAACCTTTCTAATGAAAAAAATGTTCGTAATGGCGCTTTAGGTTATGATGGGGCTATTGCTGTTGCTCGTGAGTATCAAGATATTTTTGGAGATGATTTTTATCTTGAACTTATGCGTCATGGTATTGGTGACCAACTCTATATAGATGAGAGTATCTTACGTATATCAAAAGAAACAGGTATAAAAATAGTCGCAACAAATGACACGCACTACACTTTCCCTGATGATGCACAATACCACGAAGCTTTTATGTGTATAGGTATGAATAAACTCTACGATGACCCAAACCGTATGCGTCACTCTGTTCACGAGTTTTATCTTAAATCTCCTGAGCAGATGGCAAGACTTTTTGCAGATATTCCTGAAGCTATTGCAAATACTCAAGAGATAGTGGAAAAATGCCAACTAGAACTTAAACTTGGCGACCCAATCCCTCCAAACTTTAAGTTCACACCAGAGTATGCAAAAAATGATGGGCTAACAATAGACCATAAAGATGATGAGCCACCGTTAGCTCCCGATGCGTCGGTTGATGAAAAAAAGCTTTGGTTTAGTGGTATAGATAAAAATGATGCAGAGTATTTTACTTATAGATGTAAAATAGGTTTAGAACATCGCCTTAAAATAGTACCAGAGGAACGTCACAAAGAGTACAAAGAGCGTTTAGAGTTTGAGATGGATATTATCAACTCTATGAAATTCCCAGGGTATATGCTCATAGTTTGGGATTTTGTGAAAGTGGCTAAAGAGATGGGTATTGCCGTAGGACCAGGGCGTGGTTCAGCTGCTGGTAGTCTTGTTGCATACTCTCTTGACATTACAGATATAGACCCTATGAAGTATGAACTTCTCTTTGAGCGTTTCTTAAATCCTGAACGTGTAAGTATGCCAGATATTGATATGGATTTTATGCAGGCTCGCCGTGGAGAGGTTATAGACTATGTTGTAGAAAAATATGGACGTAATCAAGTAGCACAAATTATCACTTTTGGTTCACTTCTAGCCAAAGGGGTTATCCGTGATGTTGCACGTGTTTTAGAGATGCCACTCTCTCAAGCCGATAAAATGGCAAAACTTATTCCAGATGAGTTAGGAATTACACTTAACGGTAAGATGAAAAAGGGAGAGATGATAGATGGAGCTTTTCAAAAAGAGCCAAAAATATCCGAACTTATAGATTCAGATGCCAATGCTAAACGTGTATGGGAATTTGCTAAAAAACTAGAGGGTCTTAAACGTAACTCTGGTATTCACGCTGCTGGAGTAGTTATCTCAAATGAGGAACTTTGGTATAAAACACCTATCTATAAACCCTCAGGAGAAACTACATTTGTAACGCAATACTCTCTTAACTACCTTGAAGATGTTGATTTAATCAAATTTGACTTCCTTGGTCTGAAAACTCTTGATGTTATAGATAATGCTATCAAACTTATCAAACGCCGATATGATAGAGATGTAATTTGGCACGAGATAGATGAAAATGATGCAAAGGTATATGAAGTTATCCGTAGTGGGGAAACAGTAGGAATGTTTCAGATAGAGTCTTCGGGTATGCAAGACCTTAACCGACGTCTAAAACCCGATAACTTTGAGGATTTAATCGCTGTTCTTGCACTGTATAGACCTGGACCGATGGATTCTGGAATGTTAGATAGTTTTGTGGAACGTAAACACGGTCGTGAAGCTATTGAATATACGTTTGATATTATGAAACCGATACTTAAAAATACTTATGGAGTAATCGTTTATCAAGAACAGGTTATGCAGATTGTTCAACACGTTGGAGGTTTTTCTCTAGGGTATTCTGATATTATCCGTCGTGCTATGGGTAAGAAAAAAGATATGGCTACTTATAATGCAGAGTTTAGTGAGGGAGCAGTAAAGCAAGGTCACCCCTACGATGAAGCGAGTAAACTTTTTGACTTGATTGAAAAGTTTGCAGGATATGGTTTTAATAAATCTCACTCAGCAGCCTATGCGATGGTAACTTTTCAAACAGCTTGGCTTAAAACATATTATCCAAATGAGTTTATGTCGGCTCTTCTTACATCTGATAAAGATAATATGGATAAAGTAGTTCGTTATATTGATGAGGTTAAGCGAATGGGAATAGAACTTTCTCCTCCCGATGTAAACGACTCTTATCTTGAATTTTCTGCTATTACTAAAGATGATAAAGAGATTATTTTATTTGGTTTGGGTGCTATTAAAGGGGTTGGTGGTTCTGCTGTTGAGTCTATTATCAAAACACGTGAGGAAGATGGAGCTTTTAGTTCATTAGAAAATTTTGTAAATAGAATAGACCCCTCAAAAGTAAATAAACGCTTTATAGAATCAAGTATAAAATCGGGTGGATTTGATAGATTTGGTTACTCAAGAAAAGCACTTTTAGACCAATTAGAGTATATAGTAGAAACAGCAAAAAAAGCGAGTGATGCTAAGAAAAATGCAATTGGTAGTCTTTTTGGAGATGATGAAGATATTACTAATGTTCAGCTTATTCTAAAAAACTCAGAGGAGTATGAACTTAAAGAGATTTTACAGTTTGAAAAAGATACTTTAGGTTTTTATGTTTCTGGTCACCCTATGGATGATTATCGTAAAGAGTTAGATGGTTTAGATTATAGTTTATCTTCGGAACTTGAAGATATAAAAGATGGTTCTTACGCTATTTTTATAGGAAAAGTGGAAGATGTTGTTAAAAAAACATCTAAAAAAGGAAATCAGTTTGGTATAGTAAACTTGATGGATTTTCACGGAAATATGGAGATAATGCTTTTTAGTGATAAACTAGAACAACTTAGCGAAATGAACCAAGAAGAGCCTATCGCTTTCAAGGGAAAAGTAACCCATACAGATTTTGGAGCAAGAATAAGTATCTCTAAAATAATGACTCTAAGTAATGCTAAAAGAGAAACAAAAAAAGTAAAAACAGAGATACAAGAGAAACCTCAAGAGCCTTTAAATATTGCAGTAAGGCTTGATAATAATAGTAATATTTTAGATGAACTTTATACACTTGTAAGACAAAATCCAGGGAATAGACCTTTAAAGATAGTTGTTATCTCTAAACTTCAGAATGTTGTTATTGAGTCTGCTATTGGGGTTAGTAATAGTATTGTTAGAGTTTTAGATGGAAATGAGAGTATAGAGATTGTTGGGTAAATAAATATCTTTATTTATGTTGGATTTAAGGTTTAAGCTAATTTAGCTAAAATATTCCAAAATTAAAAAGAAGAAGTGATTATGTTTGAAAATGTAAAAATGCCAGATGGAATAAATGCTGAGACAATGGAACACTTGATGAATCCAAAAAATTATGGAAAACTTGATGATGCTAACGGTGTTGGTGTTGCAGTTGATGAAAAAACAGGAGAGTATGTTATATTTTATAGTTTACTTGATGGTAATGAGATTAAAAATGTTTCTTATGCTACAAATGGATGTCAAGATACAGTTGTTATCGGTTCTATGTTTACAGAGATGATTATCGGAAATAATACTGAATATGCGCAAGGTGCGATTAAAAAAATGCACGATAAGCTCGGTTCACTTTCCCAACAGCAACAAGTTTGTGCAGATTTAGTATTTAGTGGTTTTGTGGCATCTATGTTAAACTTTGACAATAGAGTAGATGGAAAAGATGAAGAGATGCACATTCTTAAAATGAAAGATAGTTGTGAAGCGGAGAATAAAAGTGAATAAATTATATCAACAAAAACATGAGTTATGGTTAAGTATTACATTTGCATCATTTGCTATAAATGATGAGGAGATAAAATCAAGATTGTATGATTTTTCACAAATAGCGTTTAGACATATGAAGTGGATTGGTGAATCTATTTTAGAAAATGGTGAGAACTATAACTATGATAGAAAAATGATGCTTTACAAACGTGATACTGTTTTTGATGTTATCGATGCCTTAGTAGAAGAAGTAAAGGCTATGCAAGATAGTTATACAGATGATATTTTAGGTAATCGAGCAAGAACAGATGATACTTATCTTTTAGAGTATCTTTCTCAAATATTAAAAAATGAAAATAACAACCAAAATATTTCAGCATTTAATATGAAAAGAGAGTGGTTAGATAAAAATCTAGCACAAGACCAGATAGATGCTCTTACACTCTTTTTATTTGAAGAATCATATAAAGAGTATGAACTGATTTTAGTGTATGCTTTTATGCAAACGAGAACAGATGATACTTTACAATTTAATGTTTTTCAAGATCTTATAGATGAATCTCATTTTCACTTAAAGTCATTTGGAAATATGATGGCAAAATTAGGTATTTTAGCACTACCACGTGAACTGCATGAACTTACTTATGTAATCAAAGATTTAGAGAAGTTTATTATAGATGGTATCGCTGAAGAGGAAGCTGCAAAGATTATGTGTAAAGAGTTAAGTGATGCTATTAAAGATGAAGAGCTATCGAAGTTTTTTGATTTTATCAACTATCAAGAGAGTTATCATATAGAGCTTATGCAAAAATTATTAAAATAGTAAAGATAATTTAACATTAAGGCTAGACCAATATAAAATTTTCTTTGGATAGCCTAATGTAATTATTTTGGTAACCCAAACTTCTGAGTAACTAACTCTCCATCATTGTTGAAAAATATATAATAAAGAGTATCTTTCTTAACACTTAGCCCAGCTAAAAAACGAAGAGCAAGGTTTGCTTGATGAGATGCTATATGCATTACCATTGGTGCAGCTATACCCTCAGGAGTCTTTTCTACTATCTTAAAAGCATCTGTAAATGAAGACTCATCTATAAAAGCAACTTGACCATGAAAAGCTTCTACACTTCCATATACCCAAGGGATATTGTTCTTTTTTGCGTAACTATTTATATCACTACGTGTTGGTAGATTATCTGTTGCATCTATGATTAAATCTACATCTATATTTTTTGTAGCCCATTCATTAAAATCACATTGATGAGCGATAGTTTTTGTAAAGGGACAACGTTGTTCTATAAGCTCTGCATTGAGAACTGCTTTGTTTGCTCCTTCATCACCTACTTTAAAAGCGATTTGACGATGAATATTATGAACACTCACTTCATCAAAATCAACTAGATGAATCTCTCCAATACCACTAGAACCAAGTGCAAAAGCCAAAGAGCTACCAAGACCACCAGCGCCTATAATAACAATTTTTTTTGTTTGAAGAACTGTTTGAGTATCTTCTCCCCATAGCTGTATTTGACGATGAAAATAGTTTGTCATAATAGTAATCCTTTTATTTATAATGATGATTATAACATAACTCTTTTTTTTGAGTATAATTATGTAGATTAATTTATAAGAGTAGAGATAAAATAAATAATAGTAGCTTTTATTTTATCTCTAAACACTACATTAGATATACAGTAGCTAAAATAAAAACTTTAAAGGAAATATAAACTTGAAAATATTACATACATCAGATTGGCATTTAGGACAAAGTTTTATGGGTAAGAGTCGTCAAGAGGAGCATAAGGTATTTTTAGAATGGCTTTTAGTAACTATTGAAGAGGAAAATATAGATGTTCTTATCGTGGCAGGAGATATTTTTGATACGGGAACACCTCCAAATTATGCATTAGAACTTTATTATAATATTTTAATAAAACTAGCTAATTCTTTATGTAAATATATAGTAATAACTGCTGGAAATCATGATTCTATCGCTACATTAAAAGCTCCAAAAGAGTTACTTAAATCTTTAAATATCTATGTAATAACAACTGGAGATGAAGAGGAAAATCAGCTTATAGATATATATGATAAAGAGAAGCTTCAAGCTATCATCTGTGCAGTTCCATTTTTAAGAGATAGTACAATAAGAAAATCCCAATCAGCTCAGACATTAAATGATAAAGAAAAAGCACTAAGTTTAGGGATAAAAGAGCATTATAATAATATATATATAGATGCCAAAAAAATTTCAGATACTGTTCCTCTTATAGCAACTGGACATCTAACAACAGTAGGTGCAAAAAGTAGTGATTCTGAACGGGAGATATATATAGGGGGAACTCTTGATATAGATAGTCAATTTTTAGGTGAAAATTTTGATTATGTTGCCTTAGGACATCTTCATGAAAATCAAAAAGTAGGAACTGAACATATAAGATATAGTGGTTCTCCAATCCCTCTTAGTTTTAGTGAAGCTAATTCTCAAAAAAAGGTAAATATTATCACTTTAAATGCTAAAAATATTGATGTAAAAGAGATAGATATTCCATTGCATAGAACTTTATTAGTATTTCGTGGAGATTTAGAGAGTATCACTAGTGAATTAAAAAATATAACAGATAAAGAGAGCTGGATAGAGATACACTTAAAAGATAAAAATCCATTCGATGCAAATCGAGAGATTCGAAATTTAGCAGATGAATTAGGATTAATAATTTTAGCAATTAAGATAGATAAAACAGAACAGAGTTTGCAAAATAATGATTTTAATGTAATAAGTTTAGAGGAGTTAGAACCGATGGAACTATTTGAAAAACGATTGGATAAAGATGGGGTTGATGATGAAGAGTTACGAGAGGAGTTGATTGAGGAGTTTAGAGTTGTTTTGGGGGAGGTTGAGTAATGATTGAAAATTTTAAAACACAAGAGAGTGGGATAGGTTTTGAATTTGATATAGAGTTTGAAGTAAATCAAAAGATGAACTGTATTATTGGTAAAAATGGTATTGGTAAAACACAACTTTTGGAAAATATGGCTAAATCATTATTTTATACACACTCTATATTTTCAAAAAATATAGATTATAAATATAAAGATTTATTTATGCAAAAGATAATTAATGAAAAACTTTCCCATTTAGATTTAGAATTACCATTAAATATAGTGTTAAATAATATTCATATTAAAGATAAAGGGGAAAGACAATGGAGATATACTAAATTTAATTTAATTGGTGTAAATAGAGATGAACTTTTTATATGTGATAAACCTTTAGTTTTTATCGGTGCAAAAAATAGAGGGTTTACAAAAAATATTGACTCAGATAATATAAAAATTTTAGGAAATTTTCAAAATAGGTTTATAGAAAGTATTGAAAGAACAATGAATTATATAAATGGTGAGGGTTTAGAAAATGAGGAGATAGCTAATTGGTTTGTATCAAGACTTATAATAAATCCAAACTTTGTATTAGCAGAACAAAATAAATCAAATGAAGTAATAACCGTATTAAAACTTATAGAAAAATTAGAACCTAGTTTAGAGCTTGTTACAAAAAATAAAGATGGATCAAATAGTTTATCAATGCTCTATAATGAAGGAAAACTTCTTATAAATAATATACCATTAGACAAACTTTCAACAGGTTTTGTATCTATTATAAAAATATTTCAAGAGATAGTAGCTGGATATGGAGGTTGGAGTAATAAAGATGATTTAAGTCAAGTAAATGGAATAGTTTTTATAGATGAGATAGAACCACATCTTCACATAAGTTGGCAGACAAAAATAATCAATATTTTAAAACAATTTTTTCCAAATACAACATTTTATATAACTACTCACTCTCCTTTAGTTTTAGCAGGTCTTAAAGATGGAGAGGCTTATGAACTTTATCAAGAAGATAATATCGCAAAAACAAAAAAAATAGAAAATATTGAAAACTATTTTCTAAATGATATAGTAAGTGAATTTTTTGGTGTTGATTTAAGCCAAAATAAGATTGATATACCAAATAAAGAGAAACATAAAAAAGTAAAATCTATGCTTTTAAATTTAACTAAAACTCTTCAAGAAGAGCAATTATGAAATATTTTATAGATACAAATATAATTATAGATTTGTTACGTAAAGATAACGATACCGTAGAAAAAATTATTGAGATAGTAAGTGATAATGAGAGTGAACTATATATAAATAAACTTGTAGCCATTGAAAGTTTACGAACAATACATTTTGAGCATACAAAAATATTTCAAGAGGCTAAAATATGAAAATCCTATCCCTAAAATCCTTAAATATAAACTCCCTCAAAGGTAAAACAGAGCTAAATTTTTCTGAACTTTTAGAAGATAATGCTCTTTTTGCAATCACTGGTCCGACAGGTTCTGGTAAGAGTACACTTTTAGATATTATCAGTTGTGCTTTGTATGGTCGTACAGCACGGCTTAAAAATCCTAATGATTTGATGTCACGTCATAGTGGAGAGGCTTTTTGTGAGGTTGAATTTGAGATAAAAGGGAGTGTATTTCGCTCCTCTTGGACTCAAAAACGTTCGCGTAAAAAGGCTGATGGTAAATTTCAATCTGCAAAAATGGAACTTTCAGAGGCTAGTAGTGGTAAAATAATCAAAACAGGAAGTCGAGATGTTCCTAAATATATAGAGGAGTTATCAGGACTTGATTTTGATAGATTTACTCAATCTATGATGTTAGCACAAGGTAGTTTTGACGCTTTTTTAAAGGCTAAAGAGGGTGACCGTTCTGCTCTTTTAGAGAAGATAACAGGAACAAAAATATATGCAGATATATCAAAAATAGTATATGAAAAATATAGTTCACATAAAAATAGTATAGAGTTAGAACGTAAAGTTTTGGATAATATAGAACTTGTAGATACGATAGAATTAAAAGAGAAAGAGTTACAACTAGAGGAGAGTAAAAAACAAAAAATAGTCTATGATGAAGAGTTAAAAGAGATAGAGGTAGCTCTCAGTTGGACTATAACTTTACAAAAACTTTTAGATGATAGTATAAGATATAAAGAGAATTTTTCAGATATTGAGTTAGAGAAAGAGAGAGAAAAAGAGTCGTTTATAAAACTTGATTTAGCAACAAAAGCTTTGACTCTTGCACCTTTAAATATTAAAAAAATCGAATTAGAGAAGCAGATAAAATCTGATAAACTTTTTTTAGAACAATTAAATGAAAAAATAAAACTACTTTTTAGTAATGTACTTGAAAATAAAAAAAAATACCAAACAACAAACATAAAATATCAAAATATAGAAAAACAATACAATATTAAAATACCTCAATTAAAAAATATAAGAACTCTTTTAATGGATATTGAACATCAAAATAAAGAGCTTCAAAAAAATGAGAATAACATAAAAGAGTTAGAAAATAAAAAAATTCTAACTTCAGAAGCTGTATCTAAATCAGAAAACAGTTTGAAAAAGATTAAAGAAAAAGTTGAAAAACTACAAAATATTAATAATATATATATTGATGAGTATAAAGAGATAGAACAAAAGAGTTCTTTAGATATAGAAAAAGAGAAAGAGTTTCGAGTTCAAAGTAGAGAGATAGAAAAATTAATAACTGATTTAAAATCTTATAATAGATTGATTTTAAATCAGAAAAAAGAGGAACTCAAAAGAGATGAACTTATAGTTCAAGAAAAAGTTATAAAACTAAATGTTAAAAATGTAGAGACTCAAATAAAAGAGTTAAAAGCACATATAAAAACTTTACGAGTTACAAAAGAGCAAGAGACTCTTATTAAAAATTATGAAAAAGATAGAGAAAAACTTGTTGAGGGTGAAGCTTGTTTCTTGTGTGGTTCTAAAAATCATCAATTAGATAATCATAATAAAAATATATCTTTAGATAATATATCAGCTACTATAAAGAAGAAAGAAGAATTAGAGATAAAATATGAACTAAATTTAAAGAAATATCTAAAAGAAGAGTCAAAAATTAGAACTAAAATAGAAAATTTAGATATTAAATTAGAAGAGATTAAATCTGAATTAGAAAGTTATCAGTTAATAGATAAAAATGAAGTTGAATTAAATATTGAACTTACAAATATTCAAAATAGTTTAAAGACTATTTTAGATAAAAGAGTAGAAAAAGAGAAAGTTTTACAAAAGCGAGATAATGCTAAAACTGATTTAGAAGTTGAAGAAAAAAAGTTTGAGGAAAAAAATAGAGAGATTATAAAATTAGATACAGAGTTACAACAGTTTGTTGAACAAGAGAAAAATCTTGATAAAATTTTAAAAACTTTAGGGGAACAATCTCAAAGAAATTCAGAACGCTTAGAAGATATAGCATTTGATATAAAAAGTATTAAAGAGTTAGATAGTTATGAGAAGAGATTAAATGATAAGTTTAAAGAGTTGGCATCTCAAGAGAAAGAGCAGGGGAATACACTTAATATTTTACAAACAGAGCAGAGTGAAAAAGAGAAACAAAAAAAAGAGTTACAAGAGAAGATAGCGCAACTAAAAATAGATTTTAAAAAGCAGGGTAAACTATTTGAAGAAAATTTACAAGAGCAGGGTTTTGAGAATGAAGATGATTTTAAAATAGCATCTTTAAAAAGTTCAGAACTTGAAAAACTAAAAACTTTTTGTAAAAAAATTGATGATAGATTTAATGAGATTAAAACTCTTAAAATAGATACAGAGAAAAAATTACAAGAGCATCAAGAAGATATTGTAAGTGAAAAAAAATTAGAGGTTTTACAAGAGGAGCAAAAACTTTCTAAAGAGAATAGTTCAGAAGTTCAAAGAACTATTGGTCAAGATGAAAAAGAGTTAGAACTGTATTATAAAAATGAAAAAAAATATCAAGAGAGTATCTCTATACTTAAACAAAAAGAAAAAAAATTTAAAGTTTGGACAAAGATGTATGAATTGATAGGTTCAGCTGATGGAGCAAAATTTGCAAAGTTTGCACAGGGAATAACTCTTGACCAACTTATTAAGTTGGCAAATCAACATCTCAATATTTTATCTTCACGTTATACATTGATGAGAGCTAAAGAGCAAAAGCAGTTGTTGGAGATAGAGGTTATAGATAGTTTTCAAGGAAATGTTATACGTTCTGTTGCAACTCTTTCAGGTGGAGAGAGTTTTATCGTAAGTTTAGCATTAGCATTAGGACTTTCAGAATTAGCAAGTCAAAAGATAGCGATAGATTCTCTCTTTTTAGATGAGGGATTTGGAACACTTGACCAAGAGAGTTTAGAAACAGCACTTAATGCGTTAAATTTGTTACAAAGTCGTGGTAAAATGGTTGGAGTTATCTCCCATGTAGAAGCTCTTAAAGAGAGAATATCTTTACAGATAAAAGTTATACCAAAGGGTGATGGTAGTAGTTATATCGAGGTTTAAAGATGAATAAAATTAAAAAAATTGAGAAACTAATCGAAGAGTTAAATTTAATATATTATGAATATGATACTGAAAAACATAAACTTGTTTTAGATAAAAAGTGGTCTAAGGATTATATTTATTCTGAGTTTATGAAAATTACTTATATGCTAACATCAAATAATATAGTTTTTTTTATTGATGAAAAAAAATCTATAGTTGTTGCAGATAAAGATTCTTTACTTAAAAAAACAGAACGCTATACAAAATCAATAATAAATTACGTAAGGAACAGCATAATGAATATATATATTTTAAGTGATAAACAAGTGAAGTGGGCAAAAAATTTACCTGTATTTGAAGTTAAATATATTCAATCAAAGCTAAATTTAGCATCCTATGATGCCCTTATCTTTACGTCTAAAAATGCTATTAAAGCTATTAATAGTTTTGATAAAAGTTGGAAAAATAAACCATCTTATGTGATAGCACCTCAAACAGCAAAAGTTTTAAAAGATTTGGGTGGAAATCTTAAATTTGTTGGAAAAGAGAAGCATGGAAATGCATTTGCTCAAGAACTTATAAAAGAGTTTGAAAATAAGAAGATACTTTATATAAGAGGGAGTAAAGTAGTTTCAGATTTATTTAATATTATTAACAATTCTCAAACTCTTATTTGTGATGAGTTGATAGTTTATGAAACGGTGTGTAAGAAATTTGATAAAGATGTTAAGCTTCCAAAAAATTCAACTATTATATTTTCTTCTCCCTCTACGATAGATTGTTTTTTTAAAAATCTATCTTGGGATGATAGTTTTACTGCTATCTCTATCGGCAATACAACAGCTCAATATTTTCCAAAAAATATAACACCTATTATTGCTGATACTACTTCACTTGATTCTTGTGTTAAAAAAGCGATAGAGAGTTTTTAATTTTTTAATTTCATTTTTTTTACTATTTTATGTTTAATTTTATGTTAATGAATTATAATTCTATTTAATGAATTAATTTATTTATTCAAAAGGAGAGATAATGTTTAGTAAAATTTTAAATTTTTTTAAATTTAAAAAAGGTGTTCCATTCGACCCCAAGTTAATTGAACAATTTAATGGTGATCACCGTAAATTAGTAAGTATTGCTATGGAAATCAAAGAGCAAATTAATGAAAACAACAACAACAAACAACTTATTAGAAGTTTATTAAAAACTTTAAAAGTTGAACTGTTTCATCATTTTGCACAGGAAGAGAAAACATTGTATAAATATCTACTGATTTTATACAAGAATGATATTGATAATAAAGAACTGGTAGAGGAGTTTAATAGTTCTATGCATGAGATACAATCTGCTGTAGAAGATTTTATGGAAACATATACTGATCGTTTTGTTGTATATGATGCACAATTTGCTAAAGATTTTAATGGTATTGTTGAGGCCTTAGCAAATCGTATTGATGTTGAAGAAAATCATCTTTACTCTCTTTATAATAAAAGAATAAAAACAATTGATGAAAAAGAGATTATTAACTAAAGAACTAGTAAAACAGTTATAGAGAAAGCTCTATGGCTGTTTATTAGATGGATAGTAAAATCTTTTCTGTAATCTCTTTTCGACTTAAACAAGCATCTATAAGCACTAATTCAATATTTAAAAGTTCACAAGCCTCTATAAGCGCATCTTGAATTTTCAAAAGATACTCACTTCCACGAAGCTCTATACCGTCTAACTCTTTTTGAGAAAGTCTATACTCTAATTCCTCTTTTGTAAGTTGTAAAAGAAATACTTTTTGTGGATAGATTTTATCTGTTGCAAAATGGTTTAATGAAACTAACTCCTCTTTGGCTATATCCCCTTGAATAATCGCATAAGCAACACCACTTACAGCACTTCTATCTGAGATAATCATATTTATATCAATATTTGGCTTAATAACTTCAGTGATATGTTCTGCTCTATCTGCTAAAAAGAGTAAAAATTCAGCCTTTTTACTTTTTGCACGAGCCGACAAAACCATCTCTCTTATCTCTTTACCTATATCTGTTGCACCAGGTTCTTTTGTAATGATGGCATCTGGATATTTATCTGCTAAAGCTAATATTTGTGTGCTTTTTCCTGCTGTATCTATACCTTCTATCGCTATATACATTTTTTTCCTTTTTTAAATTATACACAATTAGAAATATAATAGTATAATTTTGAAAATTAATCTTGGTTCAACAGATGACAAGACAAGCCTTTCACGATATTTTTTAAAATTCAAGCGCACATAAATATGTTACTTTAATATGCTTATTGCAAATAAGTTAGAAAAAAGTAGCGGTCAAGGAACTTGTAGTACACATTAGTTATAATAACAAAAAAATTTCAAACAAGAGAAAAAAATGAGTTCACAAATAACCCTTACATTAAAACAAGAGTATATAGAAAAATATCAAAACGGGTATCCATTGCTTCTCAAAGAGTCATTAGTTAATTGGAATAAACTGAGTGATGAGGGAACTATTGTAAACCTTATAAACTCTAAAAAAAAGTTTATTGCTAAAGGATATTTTGGTATTCAAAATAAGGGCTATGGTTGGATTTTATCCTCTTTACAAGATGAAAAGATAGATAAAGATTTTTTTATCCGTAAAATAAAATCAGCAGTTGAATATAGAAAAGATTTTTATGCCGACAAACAAACAACAGCCTTTAGAGTTTTTAATGGCGAAGGTGATGGAGTTGGTGGTTTAACTATCGATTATTTTGATGGTTTTTATATGATTACATGGTATAGTATAGGTATTTATGAACTTAAAAATGAGATAGTAGAGGCATTAAAAGAGAGTGTTGAATATAAAGGTATCTACCAAAAGAAACGTTTTGATGGAAAAGGGAAATATCTTGATGATGCAGATGATTTTATCTGTGGAGAAAAAGCTGACGCTCCTATTATTATCAAAGAAAATGGTGTAAATTTTGCAATTTATTTAGATGATGGTGCAATGGTTGGTATATTTTTAGACCAGCGTGATGTTCGAAAAACTATTCGTGATAAATATGCTAAAAATAAAACTGTTCTAAATACATTTTCATATACAGGTGCATTCTCTGTCTTTGCATCAGTTGGTGGAGCGAAAGAGACTACAAGTGTAGATTTAGCTAAACGCTCTTTACCTAAAACATCAGAACAATTTACTGTAAACAATCTTGACTTAAATAAGCAAAATATTATTGTCGAAGATGTGTTTAACTATTTTAAATATGCTGTACGAAAAAAGATGCTTTTTGATATGGTTATAGTAGACCCTCCAAGTTTTGCACGTTCAAAAAAACATACATTTAGTGCAAATAAAGATTATGTAAAATTACTTAAAGAGATTATCCAGATTACAAATAAAAATGGAATTATTGTTGCCTCAACGAACTCTGCAAACTTTAGTATGATGACATTTCGAGATTTTATAGCGAAAGCATTTAAAGAGTCTAAAATACGCTATAAAGTAGAAGAAAGCTTCTCTCTTCCAAAAGATTTTAAAGTTATGAGTAAGTTTAAAGAGAGTGACTATCTTAAAGTTGTTTTTATTAGAAAACAATAGTTTAAGTTAAAAAACATTAAAATTAAGTCGAAATTAAAAAAAAAAGGATTTTTTATGGAATTAAAATATGTTGGACCCAAACCAATTATCTCACACAGAGGTATCGAATTTGATAACAATAAAGAGGATAAGTTTACCTATATAAACATAGCAGTACAACTTATAAAAGCATTAAGTCATGATTATTTTGAAGATAAAAAATATGTTTACCATACAGAAAATCAGAGACTTTCAAATGAAGAACTTTTTAGAGAACTTACACAGTTATGTCCAAATTTAGAAAATCTTATAGCAAAAACAAATCATAATATAGAAGATGAGATAGAACACAATATTCAACGTGCAAATGAAAATGAAGTTTTAAGAGATGAAGATAAAGCTGTTTTAAAAACGAATATCGAGTTAATGCACGATTATATTATTCAGCGTTCTGTAAATAAAAGTGTTTATTATTGTGTTATAAATATTTTAGCAGAACTTTTGACTAAAGACCATATAGATTATATCGTTACACCAATGTTTCAAAGTTTCTCTCATGTTTTACACTCTGTACAAGGTGTTTTAAAAGGGCAAAAAAAACCAGTGGATACAAAGTTAGATATTTATCAGGAGAATGGTGCTTTGTTGGTTCGCCTTCAGGTTATTAATTTATAAGATATAAATAAATAGTAAGATACTTTTTTACTATTACTAAATCTTTTCATTTTGAAAGTTTATTTTTAGCTATAATAAATATAAAAATAATTATATGGACTAATATGCTATCTATAAACACACCAAAAAAACAACTTTTATCCTTACGAGATAGATTTAAAGAGAAACGTCTTAATCTCCGATATACACAAAGTACCCTTGCTAATATGACAGGTGTTTCTCTTGGAAGTATAAAACGCTTTGAGAGTAGTGGAGAAATCTCTCTTAAATCATTTTTAAAACTTTCAGTAACTCTTGAGTGCTTAGATGATTTTGATAATATTGCTCCTTTAGAAATAGCAGATGAAGAGGAAGTTTCACTAGCAACTTTACAGAATAGTGCAGTCAAAAAAAGACGTGGTTCAAAATGAAAAACCTATCTCAAATCTATGTTATTTTAAACTTAGAGGGTAAAAAATATAATGTTGGTATATTAGCTGAAATCAAAGATAAGATATATTTTGAATATGATGCGAAATTTCTAAAAACAAATTTTGAACTCTCCCCTTTTAAACTACCTTTAAAAAGTGGTGCTAGAGAAAATAAAGATACAACATTTAATAAACTCTTTGGTGTTTTTAATGATTCTCTTTTATATAACAAAGATACTAATCATTTAAACAACTTATTAAATCTTCCTCTAAATAGTATTGGTGCATTAGAGTATCAACCTGAAAAAAAAATAAAAGAGCAAAAGATTACAACTAGCTTTAATGAATTAGAACTATCTGATATAGTGCCTACTAGCCATAAACAAACTCTTTGTATTCAAGTTGATAAAACTAAAAAATATATTTATCAAAATCAATCTACTCTTAAAGATGGATTTTACTCTTGGTTATTAAAGATTCCAACTACTATAGAATCTTTATATAGTGCAAATATTGAGTATGCTTACTCCCTTATGGCAAAAACTGCTGGGTTAGATACAAACTTAACTTATCTTTTTCAAACAAAAGAGAAACAGAATTACTTTGGAATGAAGCGTTTTGATAGAGATGGTGAAAAACATCTCCATACTCATACATTAGCTGGTTTAACTCATTCAGATAATGATACTATATTGGATTATGATGATTTTCTAGCTCTTACATTAACACTCACAAAAAATATTAAAGATCTGCATAAAGCATTTAGATATGTTTGTTTTAATATCTTAGCACATAACAAAAGTTATAATCCCAAAGATATATCTTATATAATGAATAAAAAAGGGGAATGGTCTCTAGCACCTGCTTATAACTTGACTTTTTCTTATGGAGATAATGGTAAATATTGTATGAAAACAATGAACGAAAGAAGTTGGATAAAAATTAATCACTTAGTTAAACTTGCAAAAATTCATGACATAGTACAATACGAAGATATTATAGAAAATATAGCTGATGCTATCTCAAAATGGAGTAGTTTTGCTAAAATTGCAAATGTCCCTTATGATGAAGCACTCACTATAAAAACTATTTTAAATAAAATTTATACTAACAGACCCAACAACAATCCCAACCAATAAAGATGGAAGATAAATTGCTATATCTAAAAGTTTATTATTTTCTAAAGCGATAAAACCAAGAACAAGAAAAGCATAAGGCAACACTCTAAAGAGTGATGCACTTCCTTTTGCTCCATATTTCATACTATCAAGACTAAAAGTTTTTATTTTAGCTTTCTCCTCTTTTACTATCTCTTTAAGGTCTAACTCTTCTACGGGAGTATTATTAATAGGTTCATCATCATATAACTCATGAGGGTCTTCTATCGTGTCTAATAACTCTCTTTGACCATCATCAGCTATCTCTAAATCTATCTTGTTTTGTACCATCTTATTATAAGCAAAGGCAGAGCCTAAAATTATAAAGAAAGAACTCAAAAATGCTATTTGAAGATTTATAAAAATAGCAAAATCGTAAAAGTATATAGCTATTATTAAAAATTCAGTAATAGCTATAAGATTAATAGCTTTTTTCACCATAATCCTTATCGTCATCTTCTTTATCATCTAACTCTTTTTTAATAGCATAGCGTGGTTCTTTTGCTAAATCTTCATAACTAGCTATCTGCTTTTTATATACTTTAAAAATATTAAGAAGAGCAGCAGATATACCGATGAAAATACCTATCCAAAATGTCCATTCAATACCACTCAAACTACGAATAAGATACCCTATCCCTACACCCATAGCAACAGCTACAACCATAGAGATACCCAAAGAGAGGCTATCAACAGCCTCTATTACAGGTTTTATACGAGGTTTTCTTTCTTCTTTATTTTCATTATCCATTAGTGATAGCTTTGAAAACTTTAGCTGATGCCTTAATAGTATCTTCTATCATCTCATCAGTTGTTGCAGTTGAAATAAATCCTGTTTCATATAACGAACAAGCAAAATAATAACCCTCTGCTAACATTCCAGCGTGAAATTTTGCAAAAAGTTCAGCATCTGTTTTGGTAGCATCTGCAAAGTTTTTAACTTGATTTTCATTGAAGAAAAAGCCAAACATACTTCCTCTTACATCTGTTTGCATAGTAATTCCACACTCTTTAGCTGACTCTTTCATTCCATCTACTAAACGTGTTGCACGTGCTTCTAACACTGCCATAACTCTTGCATTTTGTTTTAGTTTTGTAAGTGTTGCATATCCTGCTGCCATTGCTACTGGGTTTCCACTTAATGTTCCTGCTTGATATACTGGACCCTCTGGAGAAAGCATAGCCATTATCTCAGCTCTTGCACCAAAAGCACCAACAGGCATACCACCACCGATAACTTTACCTAGTGTTACAATATCTGGAGTTGTTCCAGTAATAGATTCAGCACCATTTATAGTTGCTCTAAAACCACTCATAACTTCATCAAAAATTAGTAGTGTTCCATTTGCATCACATAGTTTTCTAAGTTCATATAAAAACTCTTTATCAGCAGGAACAAGACCCATATTTCCAGCGATAGGCTCTATGATAACACAAGCAATATCATTAGAATCTTCAAAACATTTTTTTACACTCTCTAAGTTGTTATACTCTGCTAAAAGTGTATGTTTAGTGAAATCTGCTGGAACACCAGGACTTGAAGGGTTACCAAATGTTGCAGCACCACTACCAGCTTCAACTAAAAGAGCATCACTATGACCATGATAACACCCTGTAAATTTTACAATATCATCACGACCTGTAAAACCACGAGCAAGACGGATAGCTGACATAACAGCTTCTGTTCCAGATGATACAAAACGCACTTTATCTATTGAGTCAAAAAATGATACTACAAGTTTTGCTAACTCTGTTTCAGCTAATGTTGGTGCGCCAAAACTAAGACCATGTTTTACAGCTTCTATAACAGCTTTTTCAATAGATTCATCTCTATGACCAAAGATTAATGGACCCCAACTTTGAACAAAATCAACATACTTATTTCCATCAACATCTGTTAAATATCCACCATTCCCTTCACTAATAAAGATAGGAGTTCCCCCAACACTTGAAAATGCTCTAACAGGAGAGTTTACTCCACCTGGAATTAATGTTTGTGCTTCTTTAAATGCTTGTATTGATGTTTGTGTACTCATAATAGACCTTAGTTTTTATTTTTGCTATTATAGCTAAAGAATATCAACTGATTTGACTTTATTTTAGAATTAATAGGACAAGCTTGGTGTTCCTTTAATGTATTCTATTCTATTTTGTTTGGATATAATGTTCCTTGAATAAATAGTTATCACAAGGAATAAAGTGAATTTAGATGGCATGAAAAAATTATTTGAACAATTTAATATTGAAGAAAATCAACAAGTTATTAATCTGATGAATGGAAATTCGGATGCTTTACCATTATGTCCTTTTGGTATTATTACTTGTAAGTTTATAGAAAAAGATAAGCTTATGATTGAGGAATTAATACCTGAGATTCAAAGTTTATTAGATAATGAGTCTTTTCAAAACAAGATAGTTCAATTAAAAAAAAATAAAACAAAAGAAGAATTAAAAGCTATTATAAATAAATTGAACACAACAAACTATAATGAAAAAGAAAAACAAAATGCTTTAAGATTTTATGCACCACAAATAAAACGATATATAGATAAAATTGAAAATTTAGATTTTGAAAAATTTGTATCAGTTGGTGAAGAACTTTTTAGTTCTTCACCTGATATTTATCAAGATGATTTAGAGTTTTATCGAGAATACTATATCTATTCATATGTCGCTGAAATTTTGTTTGAAGATTATAAAAAAGATAAAGCTAGAAAAAATAGATTTAATATACCAAAAAATAATTCACTAGAAAAACTATATCAAGAAAATGATATTGATTTAAATAGTGTTGATATACAATACAATAAATATAAGTTATTAACAATTGATAATAATTTTGAAATATCGATTAGTAACATACCTAAAGTACATGATAAACGACTTGATATATATTTATACATAAATGAAATAAAAGAGGACTTTTTACAACTATTAAAAGAATTACAAGAACAAAAATATATATCTGATTTAGCACTTCGTCCTGAATATAAAAATGTTTCTAAAGATTTACAAGATTTAAGTTTTGGATTCGAAGAAAAAGAATTTGGTAAGATATTTTCATTTAAGGATTTGGGAAATCCAACTATTACAAAATTATATTCTACTGATAAATATGATAATAAACTATGGATTATTATTGATGAAGAAAATATTACTTTTGAAGAACTTTTAGAAGATTTTGAAGTATATAATGATTCTATTGTTACACAAGTAATACATTTACAATATAAAAAAGAAAAAGATAATTATGTTATACATCATATTGACCATGAATATATTTTTTATACAGAAGATGAATATATGGAAAGAGAGAATAATTCAATGCAAAAAGGAGAAGCGAAAACAAGATTTAAAACTTTTAAGGTTGATAATTCAAAAATACCTTTTATTTTAAATGATGGTAGCTTTTTTTTATATAAGGTTTTAGATACCTATTTTGTCAATAAAGATTTAATAGAAGAATATTTCTCAACTCAACCGTTATAAGACAAAAGGATATTAATTGGTGTCCAAAAGTATCATTAGGGCAATATCGCTAGTCTATAGAAAAAATAATTATCTTATAACAAAACCTCGAGACTGTGAAATAAATAGTCCTACAATTCATAATTTTCACTCAATTTAGGCAATTGTTTTGCCTAAATTGTATCATAAAAATATTTAAAATAATTTTATCTGTACAGAGCTATTCCTATGAGATTAAGTAGGCGTTTAAAATTATAAGTAAATATGTTCTAAATCATCACTTGCAAAAGTATTTAAGATTATTATTAACTGTTTCATTAAGCTACCTATAATATATCTATTTATGTTAAAATATAGTAATAAGGATTAAATAATGCTCAATTTCTCACAAACCTCTATGATAGAGATTATAAAGCTACTCAAAAATAAATTAAACACATTAACTGCAAAAGAGTTTATAGAGTTTGAAGTGCTTAATCCTGATATTGCAACCTCAACGTATTCTGGAAATATGATAACTGTTGATAATCAAGAGTATATTTATAGAGGGTATAAATCTTGGATAGATTTAGCACAAACATTACATTGTCGGATGCTGACTCCTACTATTTACTCTGAACACACTGTTATTATAAAATTTGAAAAGCTTAACTCTGATGATAGTTTTCATAAAAGTATTACAGATAAAGAGGAAAAATATGGAACAAACTCTATATTTTCAGAGATACATAAAAATGAGGAGAGTGCCTTTATCTCTCATTATATAAAAGCTTTAGATAATGCTTCGATAAACAAACGTTTAAGAGTTTTAAATCTTGGGGTAAATAGTGGTGATGAGTTTGAGGTTATTCAAAAATATGCAAGTAACTTTGAAAACTTAGAACTGATAGGAATAGATTTCTGCCCCTCTGCCATAAACTCAGCCAAAGAGAAATTTAAAGAGTTTCAAAATATTAGTTTTTACACACACGATATAAATGATTTAGCATCTTTAAATTTAGGAGAGTTTGACCTTATCATAAGCATAGGAACACTTCAAAGTTCTAATCTTGAGTTTAATCCTCTTCTGATGAGTATAGTACAAAACCAGCTTAAAAAAGATGGAGCAATCATCTTAGGTTTTCCAAATTGTCGTTGGATAGATGGAGAGATGATATATGGTGCAAAAGTAAAAAACTATCCATTTTCAGAGATGGGGCTTTTATATAAAGATGTTATTTTTTCTAAAAAATATCTGCAACAAAAGAAGTATAGAGTTACTATTACGGGTAAAGATTATATTTTTTTAGTTGGAAGTTCTATTCGGAAAGGTTAAAAATCATCTCATACTCCAAAGAATTCCCAAATACTCATGAATAGCAACTCTACTCGTCTCTAATGTATCTGCACTAGGTGCTTTAAAATAATTATCTATACTTTCCTCTTCTTTATAAAATTTTGTAGGAGCAGGAATAGGATTTAATCCTAACTTTTTAAACAATCTCATAGACCTCGGCATATGTGTTGCTGATGTAACCAGAACAAAAGGATTTTTTCCTACGATAGATTTTGAAAAAAGTGCCTCTTCTGCTGTATCTTTTGGTTGTGAGTTTGAAATAATATTTTTTTTATTCACACCAAGTGCCAAAGCTAGTTTTGTGTGCATCTCAGCTGTTGAAAAATCATTTTTTCCTCTATATCCAGTAAAAATCAATATAGAGTTCGGTGTTCTTTTATGGATAAGAATACCCTCTATAACTCTTTTTATACTTGTATCACTAAGTTGAGAGGAGAGACTTTGAGTTTTGTCATTATTATGTCCACTTCCTAAAATATGAATATATTTTATATTATGTTTATAGTTATATGTTGGATATATATCTTCTAGTTGAGTAATTAAAAAGTTAGAAAAAGGTGTATAGGAGAAAAGTAATAATAATCCCAATCCAAAAGATAAAAACAGTTTTGCTAAACTCTCTTTTTTTGTAAAAAGAAAATAGAGACCTACTATAAGTAAAGTTAAAACCATTCCAAATGGTTCAACAAAGAAAGTGACAAACTGTTTTAGTTTAAATCCAATATCCATATTAATTTGTAGTCCTTAAATATCCATTTTGATTAATAAATATCTCTAGTTTAGAGAGAGCATCTTGTTTATCGAAATCAGTATGAAATTTACTTTTAAGTAAATCATTTTTGAGTGTATCAAAAACCTCATCTTTATCATAACCGATAGATTCTAAAATATCTAAAATATTTTTAGACTCTATCTCCTTTGAGATAGTATAACTATTTTCATCTATATTTATCGTATATTCATTAGGATGAGTAAATAGATTATGATTCATTCCTAAAGTTTCTTGATACGCTCCAACATTAAAAAAACCTAAGAAATACTCCTCTTTATCTAAATCTACATCATGTAAAAAAAGAGGTTTTTGAGAGTTAAATCCTATCTCTCCATCACTATCACAAGTTATATCCCATAGTGATGCAGGACGTAGGGGTTTTGAGCTAAGTTTATGTAAAGGCATAACAGGAAAATGTTGTTTTAAACCCCAATAATCAGGTAAACTTTGAAATATAGAAGCATTAATAAGATAACGTTCTTGTAAAGAAGCTTGTAACTCTTCTAGCTCGTTAGTAGGATAAGAGGATGTAAGATAAAGTGACTTTTTTATGATATTATGTACCAAGATTTCAGCATTTGAACGGTCTTGTAAATCTATATATCCTAAATCAAAAAGTGTTAGGAGTGACTCTATATGGTCAAGTGCATCATGCAGATACTCAATACAATTTTTTTCATCAATTTTTTGGTTAAGATAGATAAGTTCCTCTAAAAGAGGTGGATTTTTTTCTTTAAATCTTAAAAGTTTCTCTTGATAATCTTGTGTGAAAAGTTCTAAAACAGGAGTTATTAAAACTGCATGAGAAGCAACTATATAACGCCCAGACTCTGTAAAAATATCGGGATGAGCAACATCTTTAGCATTCATAATTTCGCCAAGTAAAAAGACTACGGAACTTGAAAATTCATCTATGGAATAGTTTTTAAGTTTTGAGTTTGTATGCTGTTCATATTCAACTGCTAGACCACCACCGATATTTATGCTATTAAGTGAAGATGCTCCCATTTTTTTAAGTTCTGCATAGATATTTCCAGCTTCACGTAATGCACGTTTAAGAGGGGCAATATCTGACATTTGAGAGCCTATATGAAAATGAATCATAGTAAGGTTATCTATAAGATTTGCATTTTGCATCAAAAAGACCGCTTCTATAATTTCTGTTGATGTAAGTCCAAATTTAGAGTCCATTCCTCCACTTTTCGCCCAAATACCACTTCCAGCACTATGAAGTCTTACACGTATACCGATATTTGGTATTATGAGTTGAGATTCTTTTGCAACCTCTATGATAGTTTTAAGTTCGCCAAGACCCTCTATCGTTATAGTGATACTATGTCCACTTTGAGCAGCGATAAATCCAAGGGTTATCATCTCTTTATCTTTAAAGCCATTGACGGTAATATGCGCATTTTTAGGTGTTTTACTCATAGCTAAGATAAGTTCAGCCTTTGAACCAGCTTCTAATCCATAGTTATACTTAGCACCTTGAGATGTTACTGCTTCTATGACATTTGGAAATTGATTTACTTTAAGAGGAAAAACAGCATAAAACTTTCCTTGATAGTTATTAAGTTTTATAGCTTTATCAAAATAGGAGTAAAGAGTGTTAATCTGCTTTTCTATGAGATGAGGAAATCTAAAAATCATAGGACCACGAATATTATCTTTACGAATCTCTTGAGTTATTTGAAGAATGGATGGTTTTGATTTGTAGTTAAGTTTGAGTTCTCCATTTTCGATAATAAAATTATTATTTGACCATATATCTATTCCAAAATTTTTCAAGGCAGTTCCTATTTTTATATTTTTTTGACATTATAATAGTTTTTTGATTTATATAAATGCTATAATTGGATAATTATTACAAGGATAATTATGAAAACATTAAACTACTCAACAGTAACACTCAACGACATTGAAACACTTTTTAATATCGAAAAAAATTATAATAGAGAAAAATTTAAAGATTGGTTTCTTCAAAAAGAGCCTATTCCTCAAAATGAGAAAGAGATACTTTTTAAACTTATAACAAAACATAGAGATAAAATCAATTACTATACAGAATTAGAACTTATCAGTAAAGTGATTGCACCTATTTTAAATATGGTTGATTTTGAGATAAAAGAGAAACATATCCGAGATTTTTATGAAACACCTCTGAAATATATCTATAAAGATGTACTCTTTAATGGAAGATGTGATTTTGTAGTAGCTAAAGGGTATGATGCACCGATAAAACCCTATTTTTTTATTCAAGAATTTAAACAATCCTCCTCATCTTATCCTGAAGAACAGCTTCTTGCAGAGATGATTGTAGCAACTTCTATTAATGAAAATAATTTTATACGAGGTGCTTATATTATTGGGTCTGTGTGGTCTTTTGTTATATTAGAAAAACATCCTAACTCTTCCTATACATATTTTATATCTAAAAAATATGACAGTATGGAGAATGAAGATTTAGAACAGATTTATCATAATTTACAGTTTGTAAAACAAGAAATTTCAATATAAGGATAGTTTCTATACGGAGTTATTAGATATAATTACTGTAATAATTTAATAAATAAATTATTCTTTCAAAAGGACAAAAAAATGGATAGATTTTATTCACTAGCACATTCAAGTATAGATTTTCACTTTAAACAATCTCCTAGAGATTTCGTAGTTGAAGAGATTCCTCTTTATGAGTTTTCAGGAGAGGGTGAGCATATAATTTTATTTGTAAGAAAGAAAAACCTTTCTACAAATGAGATGATAGGACAGTTTGCACGTTATCTAAATATCAAAAATAGAGATATTGGTTATGCAGGTTTAAAAGATAAGCACGCTATGACAAAACAGTATATCTCTATAAATAAACAGCACGAAGAAGCTTTAGAGGGATTTAATTTTGATGGTATTAAAATTATCTCTAAAACTTATCATAACAATAAAATTAGAATTGGTCATCTTAAAGGCAATAGATTTTATATTAAAATTAAAAAAGTAAATCCTACTTCTGCTCAAAAGATAGATGAAGCTCTTAAAAATATCTCTCAATTTGGTATTCCTAACTTTTTTGGGTATCAGCGTTTTGGAAATGATGGAGATAATCATATTTTAGGGGAAAAGTTAGCTAAAGGTGAAGCAAGAGAACGTAATCCTAGAGTGAAAAAACTTCTTATAAATGCCTATCAAAGTCATCTTTTTAATCTTTGGTTAAGCAGACGTTTAGAGATAAACTCTCTTGTGAATAGCTTTAGTGTTGAAGAGATTACAACTCTTTTAAATCTTCCAAATGATGAAGTTAAAAAGATGAAAGCCCAAACACACCCTTTTAAACTTATGGGTGGAGATGTTATGGAGCATTATCCTCACGGAAAGCTGTTTGATTTTGATGAGAGTGAAGAGGATTTTACACGCTTTAATGAAAGAGCTATTAGTGTTACAGGTCTTTTATGTGGAAATAAAGTAAGAATATCCAGTGGTCAAGCTGGAGAGATAGAGAAAGATTTTAATGATACTATCAATGCCGATGGAGCAAGACGCTACGCGTGGATATATCCAACAGAGGTAGAAGGCCGTTTTAATCCTATTGAAGCTCAATATGAGATGAACTTTACACTTCCTAAAGGCTCTTATGCAACAGTTCTTATAGAAGAGATAGCGAAAAGAAAAATAAATGAAAGGTATAAAAAATAATGCAAAAAAGACATATAACATCAGCAATTTCACAAGGTTTTGGTAAGTTTGCGAACAAAGAGTTTCCAACTTGGTTTCAAAAAATAGTAAATAGCTCGTATGTAGGTTTAATGGGTCTTAATATGGATGAGTTTGAGCCATCAGCAACATATAAAAGTTTAAATAAACTTTTTACAAGAAAGCTTAAAGAGGATAGAAAATACTCTTTAGACGCTAAAGATTTTATATCTCCTTGTGATTCTTTTATTTCTGAATGTGGAGCATTAGAAAAAGAATATGCACTGCAAATAAAAGGTATGGAATATAAAGCTGATGATTTTATAGGAACAGAGTTTACTCAAGAAGAAAAAAATACTGTTCATCATGGTACTTTTTTAAATTTTTATCTTTCACCAAAAGACTATCATCGTTATCATATTCCAACAGATTTAAAGGTTTTAAAATCTGTTCATATTCCAGGGAAATTTTATCCTGTAAATATGCCATCACTTAGAAAAAGAGTAAATCTTTTTATTGAAAATGAAAGAGTAGTTATTCATTGTGAAATACCATCTGGTAAAAGATTTTTTATGATTCTTGTAAGTGCTTTAAATGTTGGTGGTATGCGTGTTGATTTTGAACCTCGTATTCAAACAAATGCGGTAGCAACAACACCTCAAGCTTATGAATTTGATAATTTACATCTTAAAAAAGGTGATGATTTCGGTTGTTTTGAGATGGGTTCTACCATTATTGTACTTGCTGAGAAAGGTATGTTAGAGTTGAGTGTTGGAGCAGGGGAAGATGTCAAGTATGGACAGACAGTTGCTAGTTTAGTTTAGATAAATATCTTTTTTACTATTAAACTTGGATAAAAAGGAAAGATATGAACAGAACATATAAAACAGCAATAATAGGAGCAGGTATAAACGGTTCAACAACCGCCTACAAACTAAAACAAGCTGGTCAAAAGGTAATAATCTTTGATATGAATTCTATTGCAGGTGGGGGTAGTGGTTCAGCTGGTGCTTTTATATCTCCTAAATTTTCCAAAAAAGGGGAGCTTCGAGAGTTACTTAATGATGCTTTTATTTATAGTATGGACTTTTATAAAAAAGAGTTTTCAGAATTTTTAACCTCAGCACCACTTTTACATATTGCACAAGATAAAAAATCAAGTGAGACATTGGCTATTTATAAAGAGAGTACAAAACTCAAGATGTTAGAGCCATCAAAAGAGCTTTTAAACTCTCTCAAACCCTATGCAACAGAGCAGGAAAATATCTGTTTAGAAGCAGGAGTGATAGACGCATCTGCTATCTGTTATGAGATGTGTAAAGATATTGAGTTTGTTAAAGAGGAAGTTACTAGTTTGGTGCATAGTGATGATTATTGGATTATAAATGATAAATATAGTGTAAAAAATGTTGTGTTGGCAACAGGGGCTTATAAAAAACTTTTAGATGAACCTTATATAAATCTTCGTGGTATTTGGGGACATCGTATAGATATTAAAACAGCTACAAAAAATGACTACTCTATTCATCAAAATGTTTCTATATCTCCTAGTAGTGATGGAGTTTTAGCAATAGGGGCAACGCATAACGTTCATTATCATCCACAAACTTCTACTGAGCCTTATGATATTGATGAGGGAAGAGCTGAACTTTTAGAAAAAGCATCTCGTAGTTTGGATTTAAAAGATGTTGAGGTTGTTAAGGATTATACGGGTTTACGTTCTGGAACTGTTGATTATATCCCTCTTCTTGGTGGTTTGGTTATTTCTGAAAAAACATTACAAAATAAAACTATTCGATTTGATACTAAAAAAGTGGATTATGCTAAATATGATTACTATCCAAACCTTACTATGATAAATGGAAGTGGAGGTTATGGGTTTGTATTAGCTCCCTATTTGGCTGAGATGTTGAGTGAGCATATCATTAATAAAAAAGAGATAGATAAAGGGATTTTACCTGCTCGTTTTTTTGCTAGATGGGCTAGGAGGAGATAAGGATGAACTACAAAACCCCAATCTACATCTGCGAAGAAACCATATTAGAAAAAAATTTAAAACTCCTAGAGTATGTTCAAAAAAAGAGTGGTGCTAAAATAATCTTAGCTTTAAAAGGCTTTGCAATGCACTCTACATTTGAACAAGTGAGTAAATATTTGTATGGGTGTACTGCAAGTGGATTACATGAAGCCTTGTTAGCTAAAGAGGAGTTTAAAAAAGAGGTGCATACATACTCTCCTGCTTATAAAGAGGAAGATATTGAAGATATTGCTAAAATATCGGAGCATATTGTATTTAATACACCTTCGCAATTAGTACGATTTAAAGATATTGTAAAAGAGATAAATCCAGATGTTCATCTTTCATTAAGAATAAATCCTGAGGTCTCTTCCTCTCCAGTTGATATATATAATCCTTGTGGACTCTATTCACGTCTTGGAACTACACTTAAAAATTTTGATGAAAGTGTAATTGAGTATCTTGATGGATTAAACTTTCATGCTTTATGTGAACAAGATGCTGATGCTCTTGAAGAGGTTTTAGAGGTGTTTGAGAAAAACTTTTCACAATATTTTAAAAATCTTAAATATATAAATTTTGGAGGAGGGCATCATATCACTAAAAAGGGTTATGATGTTGAAAAGCTTATAAATCTAGTAAAAACTTTTAGAGAAAAATATAATGTTGAGGTTTATTTAGAACCAGGGGAAGCGGTTGCTTGGGAAACAGGTTATTTGGTGACAACTGTTTTAGATGTTTTTGAAAATGGTATGAATGTAGCGATACTAGACTCTTCAGCAGAAGCTCATATGCCAGATACCTTAGCGATGCCATATCGTGCAGATGTAAGAGGTAGTGGTAAAGCAAATGAAAAAAAATATACATATAGACTTGGTGGAAATACTTGTTTGGCAGGGGATATTATGGGAGATTACTCTTTTGATAAACCTCTTAAAATAGGAGATAAAGTTATTTTTGAAGACCAAATTCACTATACATTTGTCAAAAACACAACTTTTAATGGTATTAAACTTCCATCTTTAGCTATTTTACGAAAAGATGGAAAGTTAGATATTGTTAAAGAGTTTGGGTATGAGGATTATCGTGGGAGATTGTCTTAGTGATGCTATTCACTCAAAAGTTAGCTAAAATACCACAATATAATTACTTAGGAAAAAAATAATGCCATTCACACCGTTAAATATTAAAAAAGAGATACAAAAATCACTTAAAGAGATGGGTTATACAAATCCTACTGCTATACAAGAAAAAGTTATTCCACTTATTTTAAATAAAAAAGATGTGATGGCTATGGCTCAAACGGGTAGTGGGAAAACTGCTAGTTTTGTTTTACCTATTTTACAGATGTGGAGTCAAACAAAAGGGCAGGGTAAAGCAAAGATAAAAGTACTTGTTTTAACGCCAACAAGAGAGATTACTCTTCAAGTAGCGGAAGCTTTTAGTGCATTTGCTAAATATCTTCCTACAAAACCTAAAGTTGTTTCAGTGATAGGTGGAGAGGGGATAGGCGACCAGTTATACGCAATACAACAAGGGTGTGATGTTTTAGTTGCTACAAGTGGACGTTTCTTAGATATACTTAAAAAGAAACAGATGAATCTTTCTCATCTTGAGTTTCTTGTACTTGATGAAGCTGATAAGATGTTAAATCTTGATTTTGCAGAGGAGCTTGACCTTGTTTTAGAGGCTCTTCCAAAAACACGCCAAAATATGCTTTTTTCAGCAACATACCCTCAAAAAATGTTAAATATCACTTCACGAATTATGAAAGAACCTATCGAAGTAAAGATAGAAAATCAAACACAAACTGTTCAAGAGATAAACCAAAGAGTGATAGAAGTAAATCGTGAAAATCGTGGACCACTTCTACGTCATCTTTTAAAAGAGAATGGCTGGAGTAGAGTTTTAGTTTTTATGGCAAATAAACGAGCAACAGATAATATAGCTGAAAAATTTAGAAAGTATGGTTTTAAATCGGCTTCATTTAATGGAGATTTAGAGCAAGAGATACGCATAGAAACACTTAATGCGTTTAAAACAGATAAGATAGCTATACTTTTTGCAACAGATATAGCAGGACGTGGACTAGATATAGAAAATATTGATTGTATTATTAATTATGACCTTCCACGTTCTCCTGCTGATTATATCCATCGTATAGGACGTACTGCGCGTGCTGGAAAAAGTGGAGACGCTATCTCTTTTATATCTTATGATGAGATGGAACATTTTAAACTGATAGAGAAGCGTTCAGATATTAAGCTAGAGCGAGAACAGATAGAAGGTTTTGAACTTCAAGGTGAAGCTCCTCAAAAAGAAAAAGGTTTAGCACCTGTTAAGGGGAAGAAAAAGAGTAAGAAAGATAAATTGCGAGAGAAGATGGCTTTGGAGAACTAGTATATTTTTTGTTATTTGTAGCTTATAAGGTTTATTTAGTATAATTTTAACTATAAAATATTAATATATCGGAGATTAAATGGGTTTAAGTATCGGTCTTGTAGGACTTCCAAATGTAGGTAAATCAACAACTTTTAATGCACTCACAAAAGCACAAAATGCAGAAGCGGCAAACTATCCGTTTTGTACAATCGAACCAAATAAAGCAGTAGTTCCTGTTCCAGATAAACGTCTTAAAGAGTTAGCAAAAATTGTTAATCCTGAGAAAATTCAATACTCAACACTTGATTTTGTTGATATTGCTGGTCTTGTTAAAGGTGCTTCTCAAGGGGAAGGTCTTGGTAATAAATTTTTATCAAATATTCGTGAAACAGAAGTTATTTTACATATTGTTAGATGTTTTGATGATGAAAATATTGTGCATACAGAGGGAACTATTGACCCTTTAAGAGATGTTGAGATTATTGAAAATGAACTTATTTTAGCAGATATAGAAGTTTTATCAAATAGAATAGATAGACTTAAAAAACAAGCTAAAGCAGATAAATCAGCAAAAGCAAGTTTAGAGATGGCTGAAGAGCTTATAGAATTTTTAGCTGATGGAAATATGGCTAGAAACTTTAAAGATGCAGATTCTGAAATATATCAACAACTTAATCAAGAGGTCAGATTTTTAACTCAAAAAGAGATTATGTATGGTGCAAATGTTGATGAAGAAGGTCTTGAAGATGAAGAGATGGAAGCACCTGACAATGAATATGTAATAGCATTAACAGCTCATGCTAAAGAAAATGGTTGTGAGATTGTTAAGCTTTGTGCAAAAGTAGAAGAGGAGCTTATTGGTCTTAATGATGATGATGCTAAAGAGTTTTTAGCAGAACTTGGAATTGCAGAATCTGGACTAGATCAAATTATTCATAAAGGTTTTGCTAAACTTGGTCTTATGAGTTATTTTACTGCTGGTGTTAAAGAGGTTCGTGCTTGGACTATTAAGCAAAACTCAACTGCTCCACGTGCTGCTGCAGCTATTCATAATGATTTTGAAAAAGGTTTTATCCGTGCTGAGGTAATCGCTTATGAAGATTATATTGAATTAGGTGGTGAAGCTAAAGCTAAAGAAGCTGGTAAGATGCGTTTAGAGGGAAAAGAGTATATCGTTCAAGATGGCGATGTAATGCACTTTAGGTTTAACGTTTAATCTACTCTCATTTAGGAACTAAGACTTTTTGTCTTAGTTCTAGTTTTTTCTAGCTACTAAAGAAGCTACTTTTATCTTTTCGCCTCTTAAATTCACATCTAATTTTTCTTCATAATATATTATCTTAAGACCGATAAAAGCATGTAAAAGCTCATTTTGTCTTAACAAAAATTCAGGGTTTGATGGTTGAGTAAAATCTCCATGAGCTACTATAAATGTTTCAAATTATTTTAAAATTATCGTAATTTAATTGACTATTTTATGGAACTGAGATAATGATTGAATTAGATTTCACTACCATATAAATAGCAATCAAAAAGGAGTTAGGTACAACTATAAGCCGAGTTTTGTTTTGATAGCATTAATCTACTGTACTATTTACATAGTACCTCTAGCGAAACAGTAGCATTATAAGACGCTGACCATCTGTTTCTTACTGCCATGTTGGGTTTTCAAGCTCTCTATATTGCTATAGAGACTGGTGGTCTCTTACACACACCTTTTCACCTTTACTACCATAAAATGATAGAAGTATAATTTCTGTTGCACTTTCCCTCGTATTACTACGGCCATTAGTTAAATGGAACACTGTCTTATAGCAGATCGGACTTTCCTCTTGAGTTTAAATTCAAGTATCTATCTGTTGTACCTATGAAATTGTACTCAATTATTCTTTAGTGATTTTTAAAAATTTCAGGAATTTTCAAATGTTATAGGTCTATCCAATAAAACCTTGAAAAAACCCTAAATATAGGGATTAAACATAAAAGGCTTGCCTTGGGGTCGTTGATTCAAAATTTATATATAAGATATAGAGATAAGTATTCGCCACTTACCTCTATAAATTAAATATTAAATAAATTCTACTTCTTAGGCATAATAATTGTAAAATAATCCCCCTCAACCTTATGCTCTATCTTATTTTGCTGAACATTTTTTGGAATAGTATATGAACTTGAGAACTGTTGAGAACTATAGAAATAACCATTTTCATTTTTTTCCTCTTTTTTCATATCCATCTTAACTGATGCTACACTATCTTTAACCATAAAATTTAAAGCATCTGTTTTGGCACCATTAAGTTTTATACGATAAATATATTTATCCTTTAAATCTTCATATAGCGGTTTTTGAACATATAATTGAGGATTTTTTACTTTTTCCTCAAGCATATATTTGTTTAAATTTTTTAATTTTTTTATACTTTTTTCATATCTTTCTATCAGGTGTTTATTCTGTTCTATCTCCTGATCAATATCAACACTGAAAAGTGAAAAAGCCTCTAATGAAGCACCTAGTAATAAGCTAGATGCTAATACGGGAATAATTTTTTTCATAATTCTCTCCTATTTAATTGAAATTCTTTTTGCTTTAGATGATTCTATTCTTTGCAACTCTATTGTCAATCTTCCATCTTTAAGTTCAGCATCTATTTTTTCACTATCTATATTATCTGGTAATGAATATCTTCTTTCTAGCTTCCCAAATGAGCTTTCACATAGATAGTAACTATCCTTTGTTAATTCATTTTTATAATGTCTGATAGCACTAACAATAAGTACACCATCTTCTATTTGCAAACTTACATCTTTCTTATCTACACCTGGTAAATCAACTTCAATACGAAATACACTATCCTCTTTTTTAGCTAAGTTAGAAAAAGGTATATAAGAAGCTAGATTATCAAAAGCTTCTGATGCTTTATTAACAACCAGCTCTGCACCTTTTTCTAACTCTGAACCTAACTCTTTTGCCCCACTTTCTACTTTTGTACCAATCTCTTTCGCTTTTTGAATAACTTCCATAATATTTTCCTTATTTAATCTCTATTTTTTTAACTTTATCAACTGCAACAGTTTTAAGCTTTGGAATAATAACTTCTAAAACTCCATTTTCAGATTCTGCATGGATATTTTCAATATCTATCTCGTTAGGAAGTGAAAATGAACGAGAAAATGTCCCAAAACTACTTTCTACCTTATAATAATCACCCTCTTTAATTTCAGCTCTCACTTTTCTTTCGCCTGAAACAAGTAAAGTATTATCTTCTATTGTAATAGCAACATCTTCTTTTTTGATGCCAGGAAGATCTACTTCAATATGATAAGCAAATTCACCCTCTCTAGTATTAACTGTAGGAGAAAAATCATTTTTAAAAGTAGAATTTTTTTCATCTTGAATTTCATCTAACATTGTATTTAAAAGGTTGAAACCTTTTTTAAATTCTTTCATTTGTCCGTATGGATTGTATCGACTAATTAACATAAATAACCCTTTGTCTTTTAAATTTTTATTACTTCGTAAGTATAAAATATAGTATCCAAATTAATTCATATAACTTTTTTTAAAATATTTATTTCCTTGTAAAATGTAACTATCTGCTACATTTTTTATTGAAAATTAACTTTTAAAATTATTTTCTCTTGTATAAATTCTGTTATTTTCTGTGAGTAAAACTATATCTTAGTAATTTACAAAAATAAAATTAATCTCGAATAACATCAAAATCTAAATCAAAAGAAGGAATATATCTTTTCTCACTTATCTCTTGATTATATAATTGATTACTAAAGATTATTTTAACAGCATTTTCAAATTCATCTATATATGAGATAGAATAAAGTAAATTATCTTTTGTTTTAATATAAAATTCAACATTTTTAAATTTTACAAAATAAATATCTAAAGCTATCTTTTTTGCATTTTTAATCATATTAAAAAAATCAAAATTAGTATCTAAATTTTTAATAATAACTTGTTCTATCTCTGGTTCTACAATTGATACAGAATAAGCATTAATATAAACTAATTTATCTACTGGTTCTTTATAATGCCAAAGAACATTTTGTGGTTTAGATGCTAAAACTGATCCACTGTAAATTAAAATCTTATTTTTTTCATCTGTAATTGTTTGAATAAAATTAGCTTGAAATGTAGTTAAGTTATCAAATGATGCAAAGATATAAGATGTAAGTGAAAAATAGAGAAACAGATATTTCATAGAATTCCTTTTTTAGACAATTATATCAAAGGATTAATTAAAAGCAGATACTAATCTATAGTATGATAAAATGAAAACAATTTATATCACAAAAGGCTGATAATGATACAAGCATTCATGGGTAAGATTTTTGGTACATCAAACGACCGAGAGTTAAAAAAGTATTCTAAAAGAGTAAAAAATATTAATGCTCTTGAGAGTAAATATAAAGTATTAAATGACAAAGAACTTCAAGCTGAATTTTTAAAATTAAAAGCAAGTGTAAATAGTGAAGAGAAAACTTTAGAAGATGTTTTAGAGGATTCTTTTGCAATTACAAGAGAGGTTGGTCAACGTATTTTAAATATGAGACATTTTGATGTTCAACTTATTGGTGGAATGGTTCTTCATGAAGGTCGTATTGCTGAGATGAAAACAGGGGAGGGTAAAACTCTTGTAGCAACTTTAGCTATTGTTTTAAACGCTATGAGTGGTAAAGGTGTTCATCTTGTAACGGTAAATGATTATCTTGCGACAAGAGATGCTAATGAGATGAAACCTCTTTATAATTTTTTAGGTTTTAGTGTTGGTATTTTATTAGAAGATATGCACGACCCTGAAGCAAAGAAGTCAGCTTATAATACAGATATTACGTATGGTACAAATAATGAATTTGGTTTTGATTATTTAAGAGATAATATGAGTTATTCAGCTGATACAATGGCACAAAGAAATCATGCTTTTGTTATTGTTGATGAAGTAGATTCTATTTTAATTGATGAAGCAAGAACACCTTTAATTATCTCTGGTCCTACAAATAGAAATATGCAAGATTATCTAAAAGCAAATAAAATTGCGATGGAATTAGAAAAAGGTACAGCTATCTCTCCAACTGCGAAAGAGGGCGATGATGATTTTAAAGAGAGTGGACATTTTACTGTTGATGAAAAAGATAAAGTTGTTCTTTTAACAGAAAATGGTATTACGAAAGCTGAAGAGATTTTTGAAGTTGAAAATCTTTATAGTGCTGAAAATGCTTCACTTCCACATTTACTAGATCAAGCTTTAAAAGCAAATTATCTATTTGAAAAAGATGTTGATTATGTTGTTAATGATGGTGAAGTTGTTATCGTTGATGAATTTACAGGACGTTTAAGTGAAGGTCGTCGTTTTTCAGAGGGACTACATCAAGCACTTGAAGCAAAAGAGGGTGTTGAGATAAAAGAGGAAACACAAACTCTTGCAGATATTACATTTCAAAACTATTTTAGAATGTATGATAAACTTTCAGGAATGACAGGTACCGCAGAAACAGAAGCTACTGAATTTGCTCAAATTTACTCTTTAGATGTTGTTTCTATTCCTACAAATATTCCTATTACAAGAAAAGATTTGAACGATTTAATCTATAAAACAGAAAAAGAAAAGTTTGAGGCAGTAATTGAAACGATTAAAAAGCTATCAAAAACTGGTCAGCCTGTTTTAATTGGAACTGCATCTATTGAAAAATCGGAGTCACTCCATACTATTCTAAAAAAAGAAAAAATAGCACATACTGTTTTAAATGCCAAAAATCATGAGCATGAAGGTGAGATTATTAAATCTGCTGGTTCTAAAGGTGCTGTTACTATCGCAACAAATATGGCTGGACGTGGTGTTGATATTAAAGTAAATGATGAAGTGAAAGCTTTAGGTGGTTTATATATCGTAGGTACAGAACGTCATGAAAATCGTCGTATAGACAATCAGCTTCGTGGACGTTCTGGTCGTCAAGGTGATGCAGGAACTACACAATTTTACTTATCATTAGAAGATAATCTTTTACGTATTTTTGGTTCAGATAAAATTAAATCTATTATGGAACGTCTTGGTGTTGAAGATGGAGAATATATAGAATCAAAAATGGTTACACGTGCAGTTGAAAAAGCTCAAATGAAAGTTGAAAATATGCACTATGAGGGTAGAAAACAAGTTGTTGAATATGATGATGTAGCAAATGAACAACGTAAAATTGTTTATCAATTTAGAAATGACCTTTTAAGTGAAGATTTTGATATAGCTTCTAAAATAGCAGATATTAGAGTTGATTATATTCAACATATTATCTCTGAGTGTGATATTTATGATGGTGGTACGAGAGAAGATTTTAATCTTAAAAAATTATCTGAAATTATCAAAGAGGATATTAATCTTGATATTTCTATTGATGATTTAACAGAATTAGAGTATGATGAACTTCTTAAAAAAGTTATTATGATTGTTAAAACATCTTATGATGAAAAAATGAGTGTTTTAGATGAAAAAATCAAAATAGATATAGAAAAAGAGTTTTATCTTAAAGAGTTAGATAGTACATGGAGAGAACATCTTTATGCTATGGATAATATGAAAACAGGTATTAGACTTCGTGCATATAATCAAAAAGACCCTCTTGTTGAGTATAAAAAAGAGAGTTTTAATCTTTTTACTGAGTTTAGAAATGATATTAAATTTAATACTATTAAAACTTTACAAATCATTCAATTTAAAATGGAATCTGCTAAAGATGAAGCAAAACGTATTGCTGAACAGTTAGCTGAAGAACAGGCTCTTCAAGAAACTCAAATGCAATTTAATCACTCTGAAAATGAAGAGGAAGAAGTGACTGCTGTTGTTGAGAAAAAAATAGCTAGAAACGACCCTTGTCCTTGTGGAAGTGGAAAAAAATATAAACAATGTTGTGGAAAAAGTGGACCTAAAAAAGGTGCATTTGCTTCTTGAGTAAATCAATAGTACCATACCTTGTAAAAAGGTTTTTACGATTTGATAAAGAGCAGCCATTTATATTTTTGTCTGCTCTTTTAGCATTTATCGGTATCTCTTTAGGTGTTATGGTTTTGTTAATAGCCATGGCACTGATGAATGGTTTTGATAACGAGTTTAGAAAAAAACTGACAATAATGAACTATCCTCTTACAGTTATTCCAAAATTTTATGGTGCAGTTAATCAAGACCTCCTTATAGATTTAGAAACAAAATTTCCAGACCTTAAATTTAGCCCCTATATTCAATCTGCCGTTATGGCAAGAAGTGGTTCAAAACTAGAGGGTGGCTATATTTTTGGTGTAAATTTTAAAGATGAAGCAAAAGTAAATAATGTTTTAGCAAAGGCTTTCCAAAATGTTGATACTAAAAAATTTGATGTTTTTATTGGAAAGTCATTAAAAGATGAGTTTGATGTATATATAGATGATAGGTTAATGTATATCTTTACAAATGTTGAACCAGGTGGATTTTCTGTTACTCCAAAAATTAAACGTTTTAAAGTAAAAGGTATTTTTGATTCGGGTTTATCTGCTTATGATAAAGCTTATAGCTATACAACATTATCAGCACTTCAAGCGATGTTACATATTCCCTATAATCAATATGATGGTATTCATATATATTCAGAAAATCCTCAAGAGGATATAAAAAGAATAAAAGAGTATCTACCTATGAATGCAACAGTAAAAGGTTGGTGGGAAGATAATGTAAACTTTTTTGCAGCATTAGAGTTAGAAAAAGTATCTTTATTTTTGGTACTAATGCTTATTATTTTAATCGCATCTGTAAATATTATATCATCACTTTTAATGACCGTTATGAATAGACGAGGGGAGGTTGCACTATTATTATCTCTTGGAACAACAACAACTGAGATTAAAAAAGTATTTTTATACTTAGGAATTGTTATAGGAATAGGTGGCATAGTCGCAGGTGTAGTTTTTGGAATGAGTGGCTTATGGATTTTAAGTACATTTGATATAGTCTCTTTACCAAAAGATGTATATCCTACCTCAACACTACCTCTTGATTTAAGTATTCAAGACTTTTTCTCTATTGTAAGTGGTGCATTCGTGATAGTTGTTGCTTCTGCTTATTATCCTGCAAAAAAAGCAAGTGAAGTAGATATATTAACTGTTTTAAGAAATGAATAAGAGATAATTATCTCTTATTTAGAACTATTATCATCCTCTGATGATAATAGATGAAGTGGTAAAAGAAGAGTTCTTTTTATAATATTTAGTGGAGCAACAATCAACTCATTTGCTAAAAGAGATGTAACTTTTGGAGCATCTAATTTTCCATCTAATTTTAAAGAAGTAGATAGAGAATCCTTTCCAAAAAGTACATAACCCACAACAGGTATCTTAGAGACAGCACTTGCTAAATCAGTAATAAGATTAAGTTTAATATCTATTGTATTTTCTTTAAAATTGACTTTCCCACGTCCTACTATATCTATCTCTTTTGACTCTAAGTTTATATCTGTAATATTGAATATATCATTTTCTTGTTGAAAATTCATATAGGCATTTTCAACTGCTAGACCTTTTTTATTATATCCAGGAAGAGAGAAAGTTAAAAGAGAGGGTATAGTATTTACAAAAGCAAGTACATTATTAAGAATTTTATAATCAAGAATAGTAGTATCGCTTATATTCAGAGTTCCATCATACTCATCAATTACTCCATACATAGCAAAATCTAAACTACCACCTTTAAATTTTGAAAGAGCAAAAAGTTCTTTCATAAAATTATCATTAAAATTTTGACCATTTAGATTAAATCTCTTTTTATAAAGATTTAATTCTGCTAATCCTTCTTTATATTTTAAATTTGCTTTAAGTAATTTATTTGAATAAGTTAAGTTTATAGTATCAGATATTATTTTTCTATTCTTTCCTATATATATATAAGAGTTTGATGCATTAAATTTTAGCTTTATATTACTCTCTTTTTTATTAGAGCTATTTTTATCTAAAATAGTTGAAATTTGATGAACATCTATTCCTAAATCTTTCATATTTATATCAATATTATTTTTATCTATTTTTATATTGATTAAATTTTTATAGTTTAGATTAAAAAAATCTTTCTTTAAATAGCTTGTCCCTACAAATTTATAGTTTGTAATTGGTTTTTTATCCTCTAATAATATAGGATGAGGGTAGTCAAAAGAAAAGTCAAAATCTATATATCTTTTTTTCACATATTTTTTAATTAGCATATCTCCTTTATTAATATCAAAAGATTGTAATAAAGGAGAATTTTTCAATAAAACTGAAGTGTCATCAATATTTAAAGACCAAAGATATTTATTATTAGTAAACAAGAGATTTAACTCTTTAGAATCTATTGTTAAGTTATTATAAGATGAGATATTAAATTTAATAGGTTTTTCTCTATTAAACATAGCATTTTTTATAGAAATATTAGAGAGTTCAAATGTTCCTTTTTGCGAACTTAAATTATAATCTGCTTGAACATCAGATATACCTATATTTTTCAATGAAATAAAACTCTTAATATCAACTATATCTTCAGTAATTTTAATATTTAAATCTTTTGAACTAAAATCTATACCATTAAACTTAAATAATACACTATCATCTATTTTTATCTGAATATCTTTATCATGTATTATTTTTAAATCAGCTTTATATTGTGCTAAAAGGAGATTACTATGTGCAAATCTGATTAAATCCATATCTAAATTTGTAATATTAGTTTTAAATGACCTTTCTCCCGAAACATATAAAAGAGCAAGACTATCTACTGTTACTCTTGACGTAGGTATCTTTAAAATTAAGTTATCTGTATCAAAAGGAAGTAAAAGTTTATCTACATTTATTTTTTGATTTTTAAATCTCCATTGAGATTTTTCAACATAGATTGAGTTTTGATTAGGGACAATATTATATTGAGCAGTTAATATATCTTTATTATCGGATGTAACACCATTAAGACTAATCTCTTTAATTCTAAAATCAACTTTACCCACTTGTGTATAAGCATTAAAATCAACATCTACATCTGCACTCATAATATCTTCATATTTAGCAAACATATTATCTATAGTTACCTTATAGCCATCAAGAATTATGTGTGCATCAAATAGATCTAAATTTAAACCAATATAATCAACATTAGCCTCTTTAATGAAAAAATCACCTACTGCATTAACTTTTATTGTTGTGAGGTCTACATCTATCTGTAAATTTACTTGAAGAGTTCCTTTTTTTTGTAAAAATGGTAGTTTTATATTATATGTATCTAAAATTTTTAAAACATCTTTATTTAAAACACCTTCAAAAATCAAATATATACTTAATGGTATCTCTTTTTTTGAAAAATCAATTTGAACCCAACTATCTCCTAAATATTGATTATAGGAGTAAGCCTCTTTAGGCTTAATAATAAGTTTCCCCTCTTTAAACTCTATTAAGGTATGTTTACTGTGTACGGCATCAAGATTTTGATTATATTTATAGTGTAGATTATTAACATCTGCTTTAATATAAATATCTTTATAAGCATTAGTTAAATCATTAAAATTTATTTTGCCAGAAGCTTCTAAAAGTTTAAGTGATGACATATCGAGAGCATCTATAATCCAATATTTAATAGATTGAGGTAGATTAAAAATATCAACAACATAATCAATAGTTAAAACCTCTTTAAGAGATTTTATTTTATAAAGCATTTTTTTTTGATTAGAAAATGTATAACTATTTAAAAAAACTTCATTATTAATATTTGTATGAAGTTGTGTATAAAGTTCAAACTTTTTATTTAAAATAATAGTACCATTAATATTTATATTGTACTCTTTAGATTTAAGAGTATCAATAGTCATTAAAAGTGTATTTTTATTAAATTTCAAAGAACTATCAAAAATAAAATTATCTGAAGTTGATTTTAAAGTAGCTCCATTTTTATCATCATATTGTAAAGAGGTATTAATATCTTGTATTGAAATAGTATCAATAGAAATTTTTTCAAAGATTTTATGAATATAAGAGATATATTTGAAATTATCTGTAAATGTTTTTAAATCAAATTTAGTATTATTATTTTGTTTTTGAGGATTAATAATAATATTTTTAATAGATATATCTATTTTTTCATTCCATTTTATGTATAATTTCTCAATTTTTATAATAGGAATGGATATTTTATTTATATAAATACCCTCTTGTAAGAGTATAAGCCCTACAAAAACAACTATAAAACTGGAAGTGAAAATGCTAACAATTATAAAATATATATTTGAAATAAGTTTGATAATAATTTTATCGTTCATGTACTACCTAAATAAACCTATTGAAATTGAACAAAATAAAGTAATTAATATTCCCAAAGGCTCGATTAATCAAATTATATCACAATTGAAAGATAAAAATTATGATGTGAATAAATTTGATTCATTTTTTTTACGATTTATTGGCACTCCTCAAAGTGGTTATATACGTATAAAAGAGAAAGGTATATCAAAAGCTGATTTTTTATATAAAATTACTCAAGCAAAAGCAAAAGTTGTTAATGTTACTTTAATACCAGGTGAAACAACTTATATATTTTTAGAACAACTTGCAAAAAAATTAAATTTAGATGTTAAAAAATTAAGAGAAGAATTTAAATTACAATCACCTATTCAAGAGGGAGCTTTTGTTCCAGATACATATAATGTCTTTAAAAATATTAGTGAAAAAAGAATTATAAAAAGTTTATTAATACGCTCATCAAATAGAATGAAACAGATCTCTTTAAAAATATTTAACTCTTATGATGAAAAAAAATGGTTTAAATATGTAGCAACAGCATCAGTGATTCAAAAAGAATCAGCAAATAATAAAGAGATGCCAATAGTAAGTTCAGTAATATATAACAGATTAAAAAAAGGGATGAAATTACAGATGGATGGAACACTAAACTATGGTAAATATTCACATGTAAAAGTAACATCTAAAAGAATTCGTACTGATAAATCTGGTTTTAATACATACAAAATTAAAGGTGTTCCTAAAATACCAGTTTGTAACGTTAGTATAAATGCTATTAAGGCAGCAATATATCCTGCTAAAACAAATTATCTCTATTTTATGAAAAATAAACAAGGTGTTCATGATTTCTCACGTAACTATTCTACACATCTTAGATATATCAATGCTACAAAATGAAACAAAATATAAATATCATCAAATCTTTAAGCAGGTGTGTAAACTATTACCTATCTTAGTGATATTATTTTCTTTGTAAATAACACAGAGTTTATAGCTTTGTGAAATTAAAATATTAAAACAAGGACAACATATGTCAAAAATTATTTGGTCAAAAATTGATGAGGCACCAGCTTTAGCTACTTATTCTTTATTACCTATCGTTAATGCTTTTACTAAAGCTGCGGGAGTTGAAGTAATAGTTAGTGATATTTCACTTTCTGGTCGTGTTCTTGCAACATGGAATCTTGCAAAAGATGAACTTTCTGAATTAGGAAAAGTTGTTCTTCAAGAAGATGGAAATATTATTAAACTTCCAAATATCTCTGCATCTGTTGGTCAACTGAAAGATTGTATTGCTGAACTTCAAGGTCAAGGTTTTGATATTCCTGCTTACCCTGAAAATCCAGCAAACGATGCTGAAAAAGCTATACAAGCTAAATATTCTACTTGTTTAGGTTCTGCAGTTAATCCTGTTTTACGTGAAGGTAATTCTGATCGTCGTGCTGCTAAAGCAGTTAAGAAATTTGCTCAAAAGAACCCACATAAATTACGTGCATTCCCAGAAAATCCTAAATCTTATGTAGCTCACATGGAAGGTAATGGAGACTTTTACGGTAATGAAAAATCAGTTACAGTAGAAAAAGCTCAAAAAGTTACAATTGCTCTTAATGGTAAAGAGTTAGCTTCTATTGAGACTGTTGATAGTGAAATTCTTGATGGTACGTATATGTCAATTTCTGCACTTAAAACTTTTTATGCAAAAACTATTGCAGATTCTATTAAAAATGATGTTTTATGGTCACTACACCTTAAAGCAACAATGATGAAAATCTCTGATCCTATTATGTTTGGTTATGGTTTCGTTGCATTCTTCCCTGAAGTATTTGCTAAGTATGCAGATCTATTTGCATCATTAAATGTAAATCCTAATCAAGGTATGTCTGATTTAGAACAAAAAATTGCTGGTCATGCTCAAGAAGCTGAAATTAAAGCAGCATTCCAAGCAGTAGTTGAAGCTGATTCTCCAGCAATAGCTATGGTTGATTCTGATGAAGGGAAAACTAACTTTAATGCGTCAAATGATGTAATTATTGATGCTTCTATGCCAGTTGTTGTTCGTGAAGGTGGTAAACAATGGGATAGAACTGGAGCTGCAGTAGAGTGTGTTGCTGTTATTCCTGATTCTACTTACGGTATGTTTCATGCTGAAATGGTAGCTGATTGTGTTAAAAATGGTCAGTATGATGTTACAAC
>Ga0256842_1000155_pt1 | contig 58680 bp, 50 predicted proteins | sample 4559240metaG_FD_185973 | JGI IMG/M metagenome (GOLD analysis project Ga0256842, IMG submission 185973) | Hydrothermal vent microbial communities from Guaymas Basin, Mexico - 4559-240 | ecosystem: Environmental > Aquatic > Marine > Hydrothermal vents | place: Mexico: Guaymas Basin | collected... | reverse complement strand
GTTATCAGTGGCTAAATCTTTTCTTTCTTTAGTCTTCCGGTCGGTTGTTATTTTTCCGAATAAGATAATAGATTCCCGTTTTCACGGGAATGACAATCATTTTTTTTCACAGGAATGACAATCATCAGGTGATCATTTTTCTTCAAATTTGTACAATCGGAAAATACCTCAAGCAAGCTGCTTGAGCTACAACTCCGTTCGTGTTCATCTGTGTTATCAGTGGCTAAATCTTTTCTTTCTTTAGTCTTCCGGTCGGTTGTTATTTTTCCGAATAAGATAATAGATTCCCGTTTTCACGGGAATGACAATCATCCGGTTATCGTTTTTCTTCAAATTCGTGCTATCGAAAAAATACCTCAAGCAAGCTGCTTGAGCTACAACTCCGTTCGTGTTCATCTGTGTTATCAGTGGCTAAAATCTTGTCTTTCTTTAGTCTTCCGGTCGGTTGTCATTTTTCCGAATAAGATAATAGATTCCCGTTTTCACGGGAATGACAATCATTTTTTTTCACTGGAATGACAATCATCAGGTTATCATCTTTCTTCGAATTCGTACAATCGGAAAATACCTCAAGCAAGCTGCTTGATCTACAACTTCGTTCGTGTTTATCTGTGTTATCAGTGGTTAAATATTCTTTCTTTATTTTTCTGTTTATTCATAAAATCGGTGGCTAAATTTTCAGAACAAAGTTAGAATCCATCAAATTTTCTGTTATTTCATACATATTGGAAATTTTTCCAACTCCCAAATCCGCAGTATAATTATAGTAATCCAAACAAGTTCCGCAAACGAGAATCTTTACGCCGCTTTCGGACAGTTTAGTCAAACTTTTCAAAGTAGGTGCATTTTTTAGGCATAATTCAACTCCGGAATTCATAAATAAAATCATTTCAGGTTTTACCGCAAGTTCATTCAAAGTATAAATAAATCCAGTCATCAGATTTTTACCTAATTCTTCAGAACCAACACCTAATTGATTTGTAGAAATGAATATTTTTTTTATTTGTTTACCTGTTTTTATTTCCGGAATTTCACATTGATATAAATTAAAATCAACGTCTTTATCATTTTTAACAACCAAATCATTTTTTGTTTCGATGAAGATTCGATAAATACCATTTTCTTCTATAATCTGTGAAATCTCGGCTTCATAACTTTTACAGAATTTTTTAATATTTTCTCTTGCAGCTTTATTATCAACAATAGATTCATATTGATTAGATTCTTTTTTATCTAACATTTTTTTAGTTTCAACTACCGGTTGAGGGCAAGCCATTCCGCGACAATCAATCAACTTTCTCATATTTTTTCCTTTTACCTTCTTTTATAATGATATAAATATCACCTAAAATTTTAGGGTTTGTATTATCTTTAATTGTTTGTAAATCCATTTTTTCCAAAATAAGCGTAAATCCACATTCCGCAGAAATTTCTCTTGGAGTAGGAATTAATTCAACTTCAATATCCTTTTTTGTAAGAATTTTTTCAGTAGCCAAAGCATTATGAGTTGATTCAAACGTCAGGATATAATCATTTAATTTCAATTTTATTATCTCCTTTGACAAATTCACCGATAATATGAGCATCAATTCCATTTTCAATTAATTCTTTTAAAAGCAGGTTGGCTTTATTTTCGTTTACTGAGAAGAGTAATCCACCGGAAGTTTGTGGGTCAAACAGCAAATCAATTTGTAAATCAGACAATTGATCGTAATTTTTAACAGAAGATTGTCTAAATTCTCGATTGTTGTATGAGCCTTCCGGGATCATTGCCATTTGGGCATAATCAATTGTTCCGGGGAGAATTGGAATCTCATCAAAATTAAGAATTGCACTGAGATTTGTGGTATCAATCATCTCATAAAGATGGCCGATAAGACCAAATCCGGTTACGTCGGTACAAGAAGAAATACCGATTTTCTTTGCAATATCAGCTGAATATTTATTCAATTCTCGCATTTGTTTTGATGATTCTTTTAATGATTCTTCCGAAGCAAATCCGGCACGAAGAGCAGTATTAATTATTCCGGTACCAATTTTTTTAGTCATAATAATGATATCGCCTTCTTTTGTGCCGTTATTTTTCCAAATATCATTTGGATGAGAAATTCCGGTTACTGATAATCCGTATTTCAATTCATCATCTTCAACACTATGTCCGCCAACTAATGCGGTTTTGGCTTCTTTCAATTTATCCATTCCACCGGCAAGAATTTCTCTAAGATATTCAATTTTCAGCTTGTTTTTTGGAAAAGATACAATGCTGAGAGCGGTAATTGGTTTTGCTCCCATCGCGTAAATATCAGAGAGAGAATTTGCGGCTGCAATTTGACCGTATTCAAAAGGATCGTTCACAATCGGCGGAAAGAAATCTACGGTTTGAATAATAACGGTTTCGTCATTAATTCTATAAATTCCTGCATCTTCCGAATTATGATAATCTCCAATTAAATTTGGATAATTTGGCTGTTCCAAACCACATAAAGCTTTATTTAGGACTCCCGGTCCGAGTTTAGCTCCTCAACCGGAAAAACGTGTATATTTAGTAAGTTCTATTGTTTTCATTTTTCCTCCTTAGGTATTATTTCGCAATACTTTAATAAGCTCTTCAACTTCATTTTCAGTAGTAAAAAATCCGGGGCTGATTCTAATCGTTCCGCCTTTGGAAAAACTACCAATTATTTTGTGAGCTGAAGGTGCACAATGCAAACCCATTCGTACCGCGATGTCTTTTTTATCGAGAATCCTTGTTAGATTTGAAATATTCAGATTTTTCGGGATAAACGATAAAACACCAATTTGATGCTCAATATCAAGAGGTGAGTATAATTCTATATTTTTTATTTTTTTTAATTCATTTATGAGAAAATTAAGAAGCGTTTTCTTCTTATTTCTAATATTTTTTATTTTAGTTTTTTGGATGAAATCTAAGGCGGCATTCAAACCGGAAATACCCGTCAAATTCATAGTTCCGCTTTCAAACTTGTCAGGAAGAAAGTCAGGTTGGAATTCTTTATCAGATTTACTTCCGGTTCCTCCATATCTGAATGAACGAATATCAAGACCTTCCCTAATATAAAAAGCACCGGTTCCCATTGGTCCTAAAAGTCCTTTATGACCGGAAAAACAAAGAAAATCTATCTCTGAATTTTCAACATCTATTTCGTCCATTCCAATATATTGAGAAGCATCTAAACAAAATAAAGCTCCGTTTTGCTTTGCTAATTTTGCCATTTCATAAAAAGGATAAATTGCTCCTGTTACATTTGAACAAGCTGTAACAATGACAAGTTTAGGATTCATTTTTAACTTTTGTTTATAATCTTCCAAATCAAAAGAATAATCTTTTTTGGAATTGAATTGAAGCAATTTTATTGTATTTATTGATTCCAAATATCTTAAAGGTCTCATCACGGAATTATGTTCCATTTTTGATGTTAAAACGAAATCTCCGGAATTTAAAGTACCAAAAATCACGGTATTTAATGATTCGGTTGCATTTGCAGTGAAAATAATTCCGGAACTATCTTCAATATTTAGTAATTCTGCTAATTTATCGCGAGTATCGAAAAGTAATCTGGCGGTTCTTTGTGAGGCCGGATAAGATGATCGACCGGAATTAACACTATCATTTAAAATAAATTTGGAAATTGATTCCGCAACTCCGGGAGCTTTTGGAAAAGAGGTTGCAGCATTATCAAAGTAAATCATAAAAATCCTTTTTATTTTTTGTATAATTTTTTTGTTGGATAGATGTCAAGATTTAAGGTGAGAAAAAGGTACAAAGCTTATGGTGAAAGGTTTGGGGTGATTTGAGAATTTACAAAAATAGTTTCTCAAAATTCTGTTTTTAAAATCGCTGATTTTCATATTTCAATATTCATAATCAAAAATTAGAGAATTTCTTCGTTCAGGGCATTTTTTATGAGATTCTTCGCCGATTTAATTTCTTCCTTAGAATTAACATAGATTTTTTGATGATAAGTTATTTTGATTTTAGCAAACGGTTTGGGAATTCTAAATTTATCCCAAGAACCTAAAACCCACTCTTTATCAATTTCCATTGAAATGGGAACAATCGGTTTTTTGGAAATATAGGCAATAAAAGTCAATCCGTCTTTTATTTCATAAATAGGACCTTTGGGACCGTCCGGGGTAATTCCCACATGATTTGATTTTACATATTTTATCATATTTTTGGCAGCGTTGGCTCCATTTTTACTTGAGGAACCGCGAATAGGTTTGAATCCAAATACTTTTAAAGGACCGGCAACAAATTCTCCATCTTTTGATTTAGAAACAATTACGCCGATTTTCTCATTTCTCCGGCGATAAAGTAAAGGCAAAAAATTTCGGTGCCAAAACGCATAAATCCTTGGGGAGTCTTTTCCTTCATCACATCCTTCAATCTTCCAAGTTGAGCCGAGAATAAACAATAGAGCTGAGCCGAAATATTTTTCCAAAAAAAATGTAATTCTCTTTTTGATTTTTTTAAACCGTTTATTTTTCATTCAATAAATCCTCTATAATATCAGCCATTTCTTTGGAAGCGGATTTATCGCCAAGGAGATGAGAAATTTTACTCAACTCGCTCTGAGTTTTTTCATAAAGAGAAGAATCTTGAAGATATTTTTTGATATTTTCTGCGATTATTTCTCCTTTAGCTTCACTTTGAATTAGTTCCGGGACTAACAATTTGTCAGCAATAAGATTTGGTAATCCGATATATTTTATCTTAACAATTTTGGAACCGATGAAATATGAAATAGGGGAAGTTTTATAGACTATGATGAAAGGCGTTCCAATCATTGCCGCTTCTAAAGTTGCTGTTCCGGAAGTTACCACTAAAAAATCGCAAAGATTCATCATATCATAATTATAACCATCGATAATTTTAATATTTTTCATCTTTGATTTTTGGATAATATCGGAGAAAAGTTTCTTATTCACAGTATGAGATTTTGAGATTAAAAACTGATATTCATCTTCATTAAAGTGTTTTATTGATTCTAAATATTCAGGGAGAAGTCTGCTTATTTCCATATCGCGACTACCGGGAAAAAATCCCAACCATTTTTTTGATTTATCTAATTGAAAGAAGTCCGCAAAATCATCTTTATTTGATAAAAGTTGAATTTCTTCTGCAATCGGATGACCGACATATTTGGAAGAAACTTGATGGATGCTTAAAAGTTCTTCTTCAAATGGTAAAATACAGGAAACAAAATTAGTGTTTTCTTTTAATTGATAAACGCGATTATGTTTCCAAGCCCAAAATTGAGGACAAATATAATACAAAATTGGAAAATTATAATCGTAGGCTTTTTTAGCTAATCGCAAATTGAATCCCGGATAATCTACCAAGATCAATAAATCAGGTGGATTGGTTTTAAAAATATTTAACAAATTTCGCTGTACTTTTCCAAAGAAAAAAATATCTTTTATAACTTCTGCAAATCCCATAACATTGAATTTTTTAAAAGGGAATAAAGCTTCAAATCCTTCTGACTGCATTCGGAAACCGCCAATTCCAAACGAACGATAATTTTTACCGCGTCTTTTTAATTCTCTTAATATCATTGAAGAATGTAAATCTCCGGAATTCTCTCCGGCAACCCACATAATTGATTTCATAAAAACTCCTAAACTACTTTAAATATAAAAAAGCTGTCATCGAAACAACTATAAAACAAATTAAAATTACCGGATAAATCCGTCTGTAAAAATCTTTCATCGAAACATTAAAATACTCTATCGTTACCAAAAGACAAACATGTAAAGGTGAAATAATATAACCGATAAACATAGAAAAATAGAATATGGCAAAAATTTGCGGAGTCATCGAACCTTGACCGTATTTTGCAAAAAAGATTGGAAGAATTAATGCGACCGCTGTCTGGATTCTACCTGTCAAAAATGAAAAAATGAACGTGATGGGGATAATTAGGACATACATTGGATAGGTTAAATTTGCCACTTCCTGAACAATTTGGGTTCTTTGAAAAATGTGAATAAAGTAAAACATCATCATCAAAAGTAAAGAAAATTTCCATGGTTTGATAGTTATCCAAGATTTCTTTATGATGGGAAAAGTAACTTTACCCCAAAAAATTAAAAGAAAAAATGTGAATGAAACCGCAATTAAAAGTACTGATTCCGGATCTTTTGGTTGGAAAATATTTAATAATAAAATATGTAATAAAGGTGCTGACAAAATAATCGTTGTTGGAAAAATAATCTTCTTCAAATCCCGATTTTTATTGGTTGATAAGTCCCCGCTAATTTTTTTCAAAAAGAACAGATATCCTAAAATTAACATCAAAATAAAACCGGGAATTAGATAAAAAACTGTAGAATATATTTCCACATTTGCCATTTTCGTACAAACCAATAATGAGCTTAAAGGGTAAATCAAAATCAAAAGATGTCTAAACCAAATATTAATAACCGATATATCTACATCATTTACCTTGCCTTTACCGTATTCTAACATTGGAGCAGATAATAAAGCTCCGCCGGGAACCGGTAATAATCCCATAAACGATGGAGCAAAAGCCATGAAAACCCGACGACTCATCTTCAAATTATCAATCATTTCTTTTAGCATTCCGGATTCATTCATGATTGCTCCGATAAACGGAATTATACCTAAAGCAATTGCTAACATTATGATCGAAGGATCGGTTATTGTGCCTATAACTGAGATTTTATATTCAGATAAAGACAAATTTGTGAGAGCAAGAATTGAGCCGGCAAGAAATAACGCCAACCATAATTCTTTACGAGCTAAAAATATCAGCAATGAAAACGAAATTATAAAACTTATCCAAACAAACATTTATACACCTTAATTATTTTTTTATTCTACTTAAAATCAGCGATTTAGGTGTCAACAGAATTATTATTTTACAATTAAAAGTGATGAGAAATTGGTAAAAAAATCATTTGCTAATTCATTGAAGAAACAAACTGGAATTGAATTAATTTGCATCAAAAATTAGGACATGATAATAAATAAGAGATTCAGTATCAAAATGATACTGAATCTCTTTCTAAATAACGGCGAATTTCTTCGTCTTTAAGTTTTAGTTACTTTGAAAATGATTTGCGTCGATCGTAAATTTATCTATCAAAGTTGCGGGAACGCTAAACAATGTTTTTGTTTCATTTCCTCGCATAAGCAAAAATTTGTTCTCAGCAACTTTAGCAATTTTGAAAGATGATTTTTGACCGTTTTTCATTTTTATTTTCACATATAAATCAGGTTTATCGAAGAACGATTTATATTTGTCGAATTGATTATCTACAAAACTGTGAGTAGATGTATTTTTTAGTCTGTTGAATAATTGAATAAAGTGGAAATTCTTTGGTGGAATATTGAAATTTCTGTCACTATCAATATATTTCCAGGTTGTATCGGCATTAACAAGTTTATATGTATTTAATTTGTAAGTTACGTCAACTTGATCAATTTTGGATTGAGGATATTCAAATACTTTTGAATCTCTCCAATTTCCGACAATTGGTTTTATTTGATACATCATAGGTTTATTAAGCAAATATATTTTCGATTTTTTGATATGTCGAGCGTAATTTTTGCTATATTCTTTACCTCTACTAATGATATCATGCTCAATTACTTTGCCGTTTTTACCATAAAGTATGATGTTCGTACCCAGAGAATCTACACTATTATATTTTAATAACGAATTCTTAGATTCTGCAATTGGAATATTAGAAGTTCTTACGGTTGAAATCAAATCGATAAGATCTTTAACTTTTTTAGTATCAGCCGGATAATTTACCGGTTCAACCATTTTCCAATCCGTTCCCATTTTAGCAATTTTCAAAGTATCGTCTTTATCGTAAATTTTAAACGAAGAAATCGTTGTAGAATCAGCTTTAAAGAAAGCTATTTGTTTTTCAATTTTTTCTTTTGTTTGTGACATTTTATAAGCCACAATTAAAAGAACTAACAATCCGATTAGAGCTAAATTTTTCTTATTCATACAAATCCCTTATATATTTTCTTTTTCTAATTAAGTTTTTATAATGGAACAATCCAAAGATAATTAACAAAATTGTCGGTAATAAAATATTTAACCACTTAACAAATTTACGTTCTGCAGGAGGCAATTTTTTTATCGGTCGATAGATAGCTTGTCTTGAACGTAAAGCAATCAAAGCAGAATCTCCTGATAAATAGTCGATCGAATTTTGTAAGAAATCGACATTACCTTTAATACCAATTCCGGCACCATTTTTAATAAAGTCGGAATCTCCAACAAGGATGATTGTTGCTTTTTTAACAAATGGTTTGAAATTTTTATCTTGTTTCGCACCAAAAAAGCTGTTAAAGCTTCCTTCATAAATTCCGGCTAAAATTCTTCCTTTTCCATTTAAAAGAGAAGTTAAATCTTTACCTTTAAATTTATCGAAAGAAATATCATATCGTGGACCCGATGTCTCACCGGAATGTTCAGAACTTGTTAATAAGGCAGTAAATTTAACACCTTTTTGAACACTGGTTGTGTCAATCTCAGAAGCAAAAATAAATTGAACATTATTAACGCCATTAACAATTGGATTTTTTGAATCGGTTTCGCGAACAATTGGAAAGAATGGATAAGCTACCGGTGTATTCATTGTGAAAATACCACGTCTTTCTTGGACTGTAACCTGACCGCATTCTGCATCTGAAACGAGATTATTTTTTAATTTTACACCGTAATGTTTCAAAAGATCAAAAATATTCGATTTGATTGGTTTTGCTATTTGACGTTGTAAATCTGTATCTATTGCTTGTTGGAAGATAACAAGATTTCCACCGTGCATTACAAATTGATCAAGATTATATAATTGCTGATTTGAAAGAGAATCCGTAATAGAAGTTACAACCATTGAGGTAATTGTTGAATCAATCGGAGCATTCAAATCTGTTTTTTCCATTTGATAATTTGATGAAAGAAATTGTTTAGCGTCTTTAAATTCATCTTGATTTTGTTGATAAGGATTTTGCATCATTTCTTGTGGATTATCAGTTGAGAAAAATGCAATTTTTGTTAGGTTTTGAGCGGTAATTCTTTTCAAAGTAGTTGTAATATCGTATTCCAAACCTTGCGTGTTTTTAATCAACGGGATTGTTTCATTTTTATCTTCATAAAGGAAAGCTAATCCCATATATACTTCTCTAATTTCAACTTTATCATTTTCAACAACTTTCATAGAAACCGGTGAAATGTGATTTTGTTGAGCTTCTTTTTTCAATTTGTCTTCATCTTTAGGGTCGATAAATTCAAATCTTAATTTTCCATGAGAATATGCTTGATATTCAGAGAGTAAATCGCGGGTATATCTTCTGCTGTCAGCATATTGATTGGGAAGATTCTTTGTAAAATAAGCTTTGATTACAAGATTGTCTTTAAGATTTTCAACAGCCTCTTTACTTGATTTTGATAAAGAATAAATTTTACCGTTTGTTAAATCCAACCGATAAAAAATATTTAACGATAAAAGATTAATAACTACAAGGATTGCGATTACAATAATAATATTTATTGTTTGATTTCCATATTGTTTCTTTTTCATTTTTCAGCTCCTACCACTTTCTGGATTCCATAATTTTGGTTGAAAGAAATAAAAATCCATAAATCAAACTAAAGAAGTAAATTAAATCACGAGTATCAATAACTCCTCTGGAAAGATTTGAAAAATGGTAACCTGTACTTATATATTGGAAAAATGCACTGAGGAATTGTGGAAGGAATATAACTAATTGTTGAATCAAATAAAAGAAAATCACGATTATTAAACTAATTAAAAAGGATACAATCTGATTTTTTGATAAACTACTTCCAAAAATTCCTATTGCACTATAAACTGAACCTAAAAGTAATAACCCGAAATATCCCGAGATAAATTGTCCGAAATCAACATTTTTTCCAAGAATTAAAATTGTAATTAAATGAACAAATGTAAAAAGTAAGCCAAACGCAATGATACCCACAGATGCGAAAAATTTTCCCATTACAATTTCGGAATCATTTATCGGGAAAGTCGCCAAAGTTTCATAGGTCCCCGAACTCTTTTCTTTTGAAATTAATCCCATTGTTATTGCCGGAATAAAGAAAATATAAATTATCGGAACAACATTAAACATTGTTCTCAAATCCGCCTGCCCGATTAAAAATAAAGGATTAGCAAAAAACCAACCGGTTAATATCAGAAAAAATGCTAATGTAACATATCCTGCCGGAGAATCAAAAAATGATTTGATTTCCTTTTTAGCGATTAACATACTATATCTCATTTGAATCTCCTCCTTCAAGAGTGAGAGAATGGAAAACTTCTTCCAAACTGACATGTTCTCTTCTCATCTCTAACAAAATAATATCAGTTGATTTTATCCATTGATATATTTCCGGTCTGAAATCTGAGTCCGAGCTATATTCAACTATTACTTCAGATGACATATCTTTTTTCTCTAATGAAGATATTTTTGTACCGGGGATTTTTTCAGGAATTTCATCCACGATATTTGCATTTCCAATAAAGTTAATATGAAGACGATTTCTTCCTTTGAAACCGGCTTTAAGTTCTTCGGTAGAACCGTCAGCAACAATTTTACCTTTATTAATAATAACAATTCTGTCACAAACAGCCTGAACTTCTTGTAAAATATGACTTGAGATAATCAAAGTTTTTTCTTTACCCAATTCTTTAATCAGTTCTCTAATTTCAACAATTTGATTTGGATCCAAACCACTGGTCGGTTCATCCAGAATAATTATTTTCGGATCGTGAATAATTGCTTGAGCGAGTCCTACCCGCTGTTTATATCCTTTGGAAAGAGTACTGATTGGTTTTGAAATAACGCTTGCCAATCCTGTTTTTTCAATAGTTTTTTTTAGCACACTTTTAAATTTCGATTCCGGAATTTCTCTCGCTTTTGAAACAAATTCAAGATACTCATAAACCGTCATTTCCATATAAAGCGGATTTGATTCCGGAAGATATCCAATAAGTTTTCTAATTTCTTTGGAATTATCGTAGATATTCAGATCATCAACAATGACATTACCGTCTGTTGGCGGTAAAAAAGAAGTCATCATTTTGAGAGTTGTTGATTTTCCGGCACCGTTTGGTCCGAGGAAACCAATTATTTCACCCTCATTAATGTTGAAATTGATCTGATCCACAGCTCTTAAAGAATCATAATCTTTTGTTAAATTCAAGATTTGGATCATTAAACTTCTCCTTATTTTTTTTTCAATTTATTAACGCAGAATAACTTTTATTATTACAGATTAAATGTCAAAGAGAGAAAATTTTTTAGAAAAGATTAGTTGTTTTTTTGATAAAAAAAATGTGCCGAAAAGCACATTTTAAATTTATTGATTTATTTGTTATAATTCATATTTGGTTTCCAAACTTTCCAAACATTCCCGACTAATTCAGGACCCGGCTTCAAAGTAAGTTTACCAGGTTCCCAACCGGAAGGCGTTACTTCGGTTCCTTTTGATTTCCTAACCAACTGAAAAGCTTTTATTTGTCTAACGGTTTCATCTACATTTCTTCCTACCGACGGTGCTAAAACCTCATAACCTTGCACAATTCCGTCCGGATCAATTAAGAATCTTCCTCTCATTTCAACACCGGCATCTTCATCATAAACGCCGTACATTGTTCCGATTGTTCCGCCACCATCTGTTAACATTGGAAATGGAATTCCGCCGTCCACCATTTTTGACAGTTCATTTTCGTTCCACATTTTATGAACAAAGACGCTGTTTACACTAACCGAAAGTACTTGTACTCCAAGTTTTTCAAACTCAAGATTTCTTTCTGCAACTGCAGAAACTTCGGTTGCTCAAACAAATGTGAAATCTCCGGGATAAAAACATAATACAACCCACTTTCCGATATAATCCGAAAGTTTAACCTGACCGAACTTGTTATCAAAATAAGCCGGAGCTGTAAAATCAGGTGCCTTTTTACCAATCTTAATCATAGTTATCTCCTTTTTTAATGACATAATTTTAGCTTATAAATTGCTAATAATTTAATATCAAAGTTTATGACTACACTTGCAAATAATTTGCAAACTTAATAACTAATTAAATTAGTTTAGGAATATTGGTCAAGAACATATTATGTAAAAATGAAATATCTGTTTTTCTCTAACTTAACGTGTTTAAGATGAATATGATTTACCTTTGAAAAAAGATAAAAGCAAATTTCATCTCAAATTTGTTTAATTTTCGTTTATCTTATCTTATCGGATTGCCGGTTTTCGATAACTAATTTCAATAACAGCAATAATCATTATTAAAGCACTAACAATTTGAATTGAAGTTAAAGATTTATGGTTAATAATATAATCAAAAAAAACTGCGGAAATTGGAAAGAGAAGTTCGCAAATAGTTGAGACAATGGCTTTTACTTTATTCAAACCGAAATAATATAAAAATATTGCTCCCGATCCGGTTGTGAAAGCTATCAAGAAAAATAAGAACCAATTCAAAGGCGTAATGTGTTGAAATTCAGAGAATTTATTTGTAATCAAAACATAAATAAACATTATTAAAGATGTTAGGGCAAAACGATAAAAATTAGTAGTGAAAAACGAGAATTTCATTAAAGCTTTTTTACCTAAAACAGTTGCACTTCCAAATGAAAATGCTGCAATAACCGCCCAAATAGCTGCTTTGATTAAATTGGGATTTTTACTAAAATGCGGAGAATGCAATCCGAAAGTAAGAAAATAACTGGAGATTATAGCTATTATAGCCCAAAAATAAAAATTCTTACCTATTTTTTCTTTGAGGAATATTGCCGATAAACTAATTGCAAATATAGGTTGTAGTTTTTGAAGTAAAACCACAATTGATAAATGTTGAAAATGCACTAAAAATAGGGCTTTAACAATTGCTAAAGTTCCTAAAGCTCCCCCAAATAAAGCAATCAAAGCAAAAATAATTATATCTTGGAAAGTAAATTCCTTTAGATGTCGATACTCTTTAAAAAGAACAAAATTCATTAAAACAAAAGGAACAAAATGGAGCATGAAAACTACAAATCCTACATCCAAATTAAATAATCGAGGAGTAAGAACAACACCGTCAAATCCCCAAAGTATAGCAGCAAAAATAATTGCCGAAGCTCCGATATATTTATCTTTAACCATATATTATAAGTCCTTAAATTTTTCTTTATAATTTTATTTTTGGGAATATGACGTCAAGAATATCATCATGATATTCAATTGTTTTTTTTATGATTTTTGAGTAAGAAGTATTTATATTTTTTTTAATTTTTAAAGATGAAATAAACGGCTAAAATTATTAAACAAAATCCAATAATTTGATTTATGCCTATTTTAGTACCAAAGACTATTCGCGAAAAAATAATAAAAACAGTCAAAGTAATTGTTTCCTGAATTACCTTTAATTGAGTTAATGAAAAACTGCCTCCGTTTCCAATAAAACCTATTCTATTTGCCGGCACTTGAAAAGAGTATTCCAATAAAGCAATGCTCCAACTAATAAAAATTACGCTGATAGTCCCATAATTGTGGAACCATTTTAAATGTCCATACCATGCCAAAGTCATAAAAGTATTGGAAATAATCAACAAAGATATTGTAAGAATAATATTTAACATAAACGCATCCTAATAATAATTTTTATCTTTTTCTAAAAAAATTCCTACTAATTCTGATACTGAAGAAATTGCCGCTGTTTCTGCTCTCAAAATGTGATTTCCCAACTTGAATTTCGCAACTTTTTTTTCATCAAAATATTCAAATTCTTTGTCAGAAAAACCACCTTCCGGTCCAATAAAAAGACAAATTTTATCACCTTTAAAACCATTCAGAAGATCACTTAAAATAAAATTTGTTTCTCGTTCAGAAGCAACTATTGGAGAATATCCTTCTTCTATAACCTTTTTGATAGTTTTTTCAAAAGAAAGTACTTCCGAAAAAATAGGAAGAAAAGCATTATCACATTGTTTAATTGCCGATATAGCGGTCTTTACGTATTTTGCGACAGTTTTATCGTTATATTTTTTAATGGTAAAATCTGTTTTCATTGGAAAGAATTTTTTAACACCCAACTCAGTTAATTTTTCAATAATCATCAAATCGTTTTTATTTTTTAGAAGAGAAAAAGCAACTCCGATTTCAGGTTCGGAGATGCTTTTCTTTTCAATTTTTAGGATTTCTAAAAAAGCCTTTTTGCGAGAAAGCTCGACAATCTCGGCTTCCACAATTAATCCTTTGCCATTTGTAAGATTAATACTATCACCAACTTTATTTCTAAAAACGTTGATCATGTGATGAAATTCTTCATCAGCTAAAGTAACCAATTTATCGTTTATTTTAAGAGTCGGTAAATAAAATCCCGGCATTATACAAAAAATTTCCTCAATTTTTCAAAAAACTTTTTTGTTGGTTTATAATCTCTTTTTTTATCCAATTCCAATAATTCTTTATACAGTTCTTTTTCTCTCGACGTAAGCGAAGTTGGAGTTATAACTTTTATTCTCACATATAAATCACCTCTAGAAGAGCTGTGAACTTCAGGAAGTCCCTGATTTCTAAGTCGAAAAACTTTTTCCGATTGAGTTCCGGCAGGAATTTTCAATTTTATTTTAGAGGTCAAAGTTGGAATGAAAATTTCACACCCCAAAGCTGCTTGCGGATAACTGATTGGAAATGTGCAAATTAGATTAGAATCCTCTCTTTCAAACATCGGATCTTCTTTTTCTCTAATCAAAACTAAAATGTCGCCACGTGCTCCACCTTGCACACCGACATTTCCTTCACCTCTTAATCTGATATATTGACCTTCAGAAACACCGGCAGGAATTTTTACTGTAATCATTTTTGAAGTTGAGACTCTTCCTTCTCCATGACATTTAGGACAAGGTTTTTCAATAATTTTACCTTTCCCATTACAAGCCGGGCAATCGATAACAGTAGCAATTTGTCCAAAAAGTGAACGTCTCATTTGATGGATTTGACCGGCACCGTTACATTGTGGGCAAGTTTTTACTTTTCCATTTGCTGAACCTGTTCCATTACAATTTGAACATTTTTCTTTAACATGAATTTTTATTTTCTTTTCAACACCTTCTGCAATTTCCTTCAACGATAACGATAAAGATATTTGTAAATCTTCACCTTTATTTGAAGCTCCTCTTCTTGATGATCTTCCTTGTCCGCCACCAAAGAAATTTTCAAAAATAGAGCCAAACCCACCATTTCCAAAAATGTCTGAGAAATCGGAACTGTGTGAAAAATCTTGCCACGAAAATCCACCTTGTCCAAAAGAACCATCAACTCCGGCATGACCGTATTGATCATATTTTTGCCGTTTCTCGGAATCACTCAAAATTTCATAAGCCTCAGATGCTTCTTTAAATTTTTCTTCAGCTTCTTTATTATCTTTATTTTTGTCAGGATGATATTTCATCGCCAATTTTCTATAAGCTGCTTTTATTGTGCGAGCATCAGCATTTTTATCAACACCGAGAATCTCGTAATAATCTCTTTTTGACATATTAACCTCTCTTTTTTTTAAATATAAACAAACGTAACTTCTAAGATTAGGAATTACGTTTGTTCACAGCTACATTAATTATATAATTTCCATTTTGATTAAATCAAAAGGAAAGGGCAAAATTGCCCTTTCAAATTTATTCATCAACTACTTCAAAGTCTGCATCTACAGTATTATCAGCGTTATCATCTTTTTTATCTTCAGTTTGAGATTCTTGAGCCGGACCTTGTTCAGGTTGAGCTCCGCCTTGAGCTTGTTGTTGCTGAGTCTCTTTATAAACTATTTCACCAATTTTTTGTGATTTTTTAGCTAATTCATCTTTAGCTGCCGTAAAGTCTTCTTTTGTTTGACCTTTGGCAAGTTTATCTTTAGCATCTTTGATAGCTTCTTCAACTTCTTTTTTAACATCGTCAGGAATTTTATCTTTATAATCTTCCATACTTTTTTCAACTGAGAAAATTAAAGTATCCAATTCATTTTTAGCAACGATTGTTTCAGCTCGTTTTTTGTCTTCATCGGAGTGAGCTTCCGCATCTTTCACCATTCTTTCAATTTCTTCTTCATTTAATGAACCTGTTCTATCGATTTTAATTGATTGTTCTTTACCGGTTCCTTTATCTTTAGCGGAAACGTGTAAAATACCATTAACATCGATATCAAAAGTTACTTCAATTTGAGGAACTCCACGTGGAGCAGGTGCGATTCCAACAAGATCAAATCTACCTAAAGTTCTATTGTCGGCAGCCATCGATCTTTCACCTTGCAAGGCATGGATAGAAACAGCTGTTTGATTGTCGGCAGCAGTTGAAAATACTTGGCTCTTTTTAGTTGGAACTGTTGTATTTCTTGGAATAAGAACTGTCATAACTCCACCCAAAGTTTCAATACCGAGCGATAATGGAGTTACATCAAGTAAAAGGATGTCATTCAAATCTTCATCACCACTTAAAACACCACCTTGGATTGAAGCACCAACAGCTACAACTTCATCAGGATTTACACCGTTATTAGCTTTTTTATTGAAGAATTTTTCAACAGCTTCTTGAACAGCCGGGATTCTAGTACTTCCACCAACCATTAAAATTTCATCAATATCATTTACAGATAATTTTGCATCTTTAAGAGCTGCTCTACAAGGTTCGATTGAACGTTCAACAAGATCATAAGTTAATTTGTTAAATTCTGATCTGGATAAATCAAGAACCAAGTGTTTAGGTCCGGAAGCATCAGCAGTAATAAACGGTAAGTTAATGTTTGTTGTATTTGTTCCGGATAATTCTATTTTAGCTTTTTCAGCACTTTCTCTTAAACGTTGAAGAGCCATTGTGTCTTTAGAAAGATCGATTCCTTCTTGTTCTTTAAATTTGGCGATAATCCAATCAACGATTCTTTGATCAAAATCGTCACCACCAAGATGAGTATCACCATTTGTAGATAAAACTTCCACAACACCTTCTGCGATATCAAGGATTGAGATATCAAAAGTACCGCCACCTAAATCATAAACAGCTACTTTTTCTTCTTTTTTACTATTTAAACCATACGCCAAAGCAGCAGCAGTGGGTTCATTAATGATACGTTTAACGTCTAATCCGGCAATTTTACCGGCATCTTTAGTTGCTTGTCTTTGAGCATCATTAAAATAAGCAGGAACCGTAATTACAGCTTCAGTTACTTCTTGTCCCAAATAAGCTTCGGCAGTTTCTTTCATTTTTCTTAGAACCATAGCTGAAATTTCTTGAGGTCTGAAATCTTTATTTTCCACATCTACATGAATAACAGCTTCATTTTTGGGACCTGCAGTTACTTTATAAGTTACTGAATCTATTTCATTTGATACTTCGTCGAATTTTCTTCCCATAAATCTTTTTACGGAATATATGGTATTTTTAGAGTTTGTTACAGCTTGTCTTTTAGCTATTTGCCCGACAAGTCTTTCATTTTTTTTAGTAAAAGCTACTACAGACGGAGTTGTTCTAGTTCCTTCTGCATTTTGAATAACTACAGGTTTCCCACCTTCCATTACAGCAACACATGAGTTAGTTGTTCCGAGGTCTATTCCGATTATTTTTCCCATTTTTTCCTCCTATTTTTGAGTATTATTTTCTTTTTTTGTATTTTCTTGGTTAACAATTTTTTCGCCGTTAGATACGGCAACTTTTGCGGTTCTAATGATTTTATCATTCATTTTATAACCATTCTGAATAATCGCAGTTACTTTATTTTTTTCCAATTCAGATGGAATATGAGCGAGAGCTTCATGAAAATTAGGATCAAATTCCTTTTCAAGAGCCTCAATTTTTTCTACACTTTCTTTTTTTAAGATATTTCCAATTTGCTGATAGATTAATTCTACACCTTTTTTAAACGATTCAAATTGATGTTCTTTGATACCGTTTTCGAGAGCTCTTTGGAAATTATCATTTACTTCACATAATTCCAAAATAAGCCTTTCGTTTGCGTTTTTAATCCAATCAGCTTTTTCTGAAAAAGATCTTTTTCTGAAATTTTCAAATTCCGCATAAAGACGAATATATTTATTTTTGAATTCATCTCGTTCCTTTTTTACTTTTTCCAATTCTTTTTTAATCTCATTAACTTCGTTTTTTTCGGTATTTTCTTCGGAAACTTCTTTTTTATTTTCTTTTTCGTCTTCAGCTTTTTCTTTAGTTTCTTGTTTAACTTCTTCCAAAGTTTCAACATCTACTTCAGGAGCATTTGCATTTTTTTTCAATTTTTTTTCATTTTGATTTTTTTTATCATTATTTTTCATATTGAACCACCATTCCTTTTTTTGTAATTTCTGTGATAGCTTTTGCCATATCTCTAACAATTGGTATAGTTTTTCTATAATTCATTCTTATTGGAGAAATTATCCCTAAATATCCGGGAATATCAAAAAGCTGATATCGAGAAAATACTATGACTAATTTTGACCATTTAGGTTGCCCGAACTCATCACCATTTATGATATAATAAGGTTTTTCTTCAACTGCCTTTTCTTGCATTTTTGAAAAAATAATATCTTGGCGTTGCATTAATCCTAAGAAAGAAATTATTTCTTTTTTAGAATCAAATTCAGGTTGTTCCAAAAAGTTAATATTTCCATCAAAGAAAATAAAGTAGTTTGATATTTCGCTTAAAGCTTTTTTTATTTCTTCCATAAATGAAATCATCAAACCGTTTTCAGAAGCCACTTTTGAATTTAATTCCTTAAGATATTTATTTTGAATATCAAAAATTCTGGCTCCGTATAATTCATCATTAATATATCTTACCAAAGCTTTTAATTGATTTGGACTGATGTTGTTTTCACATTTTATAATAACTGTTTTATCTATTCCGGAATCAAGACTTACCACAAACAATATTTTGTTTTCACTAATTTTAAAAGCTGAGAAACTTTTTAGATAACCGTTTGCAATTTCCGGTTCAGCAACGAAACTTAATTGGTCGGTTTCTTTTGCCAGAAGTTGTTTAATATAATGTAAAGCTAACGGAATATCTTTATAATTTGCTATTAATATTTTTTGAAGAGTCTCCACTTGTTTAAAATTAACTTTACCAATACTTTCTTCAATTATTTCAAAGTATTTTTTAAAGCCATTTAAGGTTGGTATTCTTCCGGCAGAAGTATGAGGTTGAAAAATTAAATTTTTTTCTTCCATTTTATGAAGATCAATTCTAATTGTTGCCGGACTAACATAAGATAAATATTTTTTACATAACAATCCTGAACTAACGGGCTCATTAGTTTCAATATACTCTTCAACAAGATGCATTAATAACTGACTTTGTCTAACTTCTGTTTTATTTTTCATTTTCACCTCTTTAGCAATCTCTTTGTTGTTCTGCTAACAATGACAAGATAATCAAACACTTAAAATTGTCAAACTAAATTTAAGACTGCTAATTTTTTTTATAAATTTACCTGGCAAGTTGCCATTTTACCTCTTCTAATATTTAGTGGGAATAAGAAAATCGTGAATTTTAATAATTATGAATTGAATTAGAAACTTTCTTTCTTTCATTCATTAGTATTTTTCCGTAAAATTTTGGGGAGTGCAGGTAAATTTCTTATTGAAGTTGACAAATATGTATTAATAAAATTTGTGAAACCATTAACTAATGAGGAAATAGATGAATAAATTTGAGAAGAAAATTCGACATAAAACCGGGAAAGCGATATTTGATTTTAACCTGATTTCTGAGGGTGATAGGATTTTAGTAGGATTATCAGGAGGCAAGGATTCTTGGGTTTTGTTGGATATTTTGCTCGGATTAAGAAAATCGGCTCCGATAAATTTTAACATTTTTGCAGTGAAAATTAATAGCAATCTGAAATCAAATAATGATGAAGAAATTAGGGAAAAATGTTCAGAAATGGGTGTTGAATTGAAAATTATAAATTCTCCAATCGATAAAATTATCTTGGAAAAGAAATCACAAAATGATTCATATTGTGCTTTTTGTGCCAGACTCAGACGCGGTTTTATCTATGGTTATGCAGATGAAATTAACGCAAATGTAATTGCTTTGGGGCATCATCGAGATGATGCAAATGAGACTTTGTTGATGAACCTCTTTTTCGGTGGAAAAATTCAAAGTCTTCCTCCAAAATATGTTACTGATGACGGACAACGCAGTATAATTCGTCCTCTTATTTATGTTGCTGAAGATGAAATTATCGAATATGCAAAATTTAAGGATTTTCCGATTTTGGCAAATAGTTGTGTGTATGCTTCTCAAAATGAAAGAGCGAAGATTAAAAAATATATAGATGAATTATCTCACGATATTCCTCAATTAAAAAATAGCCTTTTAGCTGCTCAATCAAATATAAATCTATCTCATTTAAGTGATGGAAATTTGTTTGATTTTAAAAAGATTAAGGGAGTTTTATGTTAAAAAGATTTATTAGTTTTTACAAACCTCATTTGGGACTTTTTACTTTGGATATGTCATTTGCTTTTTTATCGGCAATCCTTTCAATTTTATTTCCCGCTTTAACCAGAAAACTATTGCATGATATAATCCCGGCTAAAGATTTTCACGCAATGGTAATAATTGTCTCAATAATGTTGGCAATTATGATTTTCAAAACTATCAGTATGTATATCAGAGTTAAATGGGGACATTTTCTTGGGGTCAGAATGGAATACGATATGAGGAATAAAATATTTCGTCATATCCAAAAACTTTCTTTTTCCTATTTTGACAACGTTAAAACCGGTCATATTATGTCGAGAATTTCTAACGATTTGAATATGATTGCCGAAGTTGCTCATCACGCACCCGAAGATTTGATAATTTCTATCTTTATTCTTGTTGGCTCGTTTTATGCAATGTTTCAGTTTAATTCCAAATTAGCTTTAGTTACTTTGATTCCGTTACCGATTTTAGTTTTGTGGGGATTAACTTATGGTCGCAAGATGAAATCCGGTTTCCGAAAAGTTAGAAAAAGAATTGCCGATATAAACAGCAGTGTGGAAAATTCTGTTCAGGGAATTCGAGAAGTTAAATCCTATGCTAATGAAGAATTAGAACAAGATAAATTTGATTTTGTGAATACAAGATTCAAATCTGCTAAAGAAAATATGTATGGAATTATGGCAACTTTCCATTCCGGTATGAGTTTTTTAACAGATATTTATTATTTGATTGTCATTGGATATGGGGCATATTTGATTTTTCACAATCAATTGGAATTATCGGATTTAATAGCTTTCACGCTTTATATAAATTTTATTTTGAATCCGATAACGCGTTTGATAAATTTTACGGAACAGTTCCAACAAGGTTCAGCTGCATTTGAAAGATTTATCGAAATTATGGATATTAATCCTGATATTAAGGATTCTAAAGATGCAAAAAATCTTCTTAATATTGAAGGAAATATAGAATTTAAGAATGTAGATTTTAAATACAATTCCTCAAAAGATCTTATTCTTCGCGATATTAATATCAAAGTAAATAAAGGTGAAAAAATTGCGATTGTGGGAGAATCAGGAGCGGGGAAATCTACTTTGATTTCTTTAATAGCCAGATTTTACGATACCCAAAAAGGTGAAATTTTAATTGATGGAAACGAGATTAAAAAAATAACCCAAAAATCATTGCGAGAAAATATTGGAATTGTTAGACAAAGTGTTTTTTTATTTGATTCGACAATTAAAGATAATATTCTTTATGGGAATCCGGAAGCTTCTGATGATGAAATTATTCAAGCTGCAAAAAATGCTAATATCCGGGAATTTATTGATAGCCTTCCGGACGGATTGGATACTTTGATTGGAGAACGCGGAGTAAAACTTTCCGGTGGTCAAAAACAAAGAATTTCGATTGCGAGGGTGTTTCTAAAAAATCCGCCTATTTTGATTTTCGATGAGGCAACTTCTTCTCTTGACACAACTTCCGAAAAATATATTCAAGATGCAATGGATAGATTAAGTGTAAATAGAACCACTTTGATTATTGCTCACAGATTATCAACGATTAGAAATTCAGATTTGATTTATGTGTTGAAAGATGGTGTTGTTGTTGAAAAAGGTAACCACAATGAGTTAATGGAAAAACATAGTTATTATCATAAATTATATACGGGAAATAAGATAATTGCTTAAATAAATTACTGTAATAAATTATTTTTAGAAAAAAAAATATTTTTTTATTGCATAAAATCAGTACTTTTTAAAAGTTCTGTATCGAAAAAATAAAGACTAAATATAGTTAGGAGGAATAATGCTGAAAAAGCTTAGAAATCAGTCAAAACCAATTATTATAGGTATTGCTTTTTTGTTTATTGTTGGAATGGTTCTTATGGGAACCGGTAATTTTTTTAGAAGACAACCTTTCGTGGGGAAAATTTTTGGGAAGAAAATAAATTATCCTGAATATTCCGCAGATTTGAAAAATACAATTTCAAATTATATGCAAAAAAATCCTGATGCAAGCCTTGATGATAAAACAATGAAGAAACTTAACGATCAAACTTGGCAAAATCTTATTCAAAAATCTATTTATGATAAGGAAATTAAACGCTTACACATTAAAGTAACAGACGATGATGTTATTAATGAACTTAAAAATAACCCACCTGATATGATTAAAAACGCTAGTGTTTTCCAAACAGACGGGAAATTTGATTATCAAAAATATATGAAAGCTTTGACTACCGGTGATCCGGTTAATCTTGATTGGTTAGACGGTTATGTAAGAGGAAATTTACCTTATACAAAATTATACAATCACATAAAATCCGAAGCTAAGGTTACGGAAAAAGATGTTAAAAAACAATATGTTGAAGATAATACTAAAGTTGATACAAGAATTATTTTCTTCGATTATAAAAAAATCAAAGATGTAAAAGTATCTGATGATGAACTTAAAAAATATTATGAGTCTCATAAAGAAGATTATAAAAAAGGCGATGCCAGAAAATTGGAATTTGTAAAATTCGCTTTGAAACCATCACCTCAAGATAACAAAGATGTTGAGATTAAAATCAATGATATTTATAATCAATTAACTAAGGGAAAAGCTAACTTTGCCGCTTTAGCAAAAAAATATTCTCAGGACGGAAGTGCAAAAAACGGAGGAGATTTAGGGTGGTTTGGAAAAGGAAGAATGATTAAACCTTTTGAAGATGCAGCTTTTGCTTTGAAAAAAGGTGGAATCAGTAAACCAATTAAAACTAGATTTGGTTATCATATTATCAAAAAATACGATCAAAGAAAAGGGAAAGACGGAAAAATTGAAATCAAAGCAAGTCATATATTATTAAGAGTTGAGCCTTCTCAAAAAACTAAAGATAATGTAAAATTCCAAGCAGAACAATTTGCACAAAAAATTAAAACCGGTGATTTTGATGAAGTTGCTAAAAAAATGGCTTTAAAACCTCAAACAACAAAAGAATTCTATAAAGATGCTTCTTATATTCCCGGAATAGGAAGAGAAGATAAATTAATTAAATTCGCTTTCGACGGAAATGTTAATGATGTTTCCGAGGCAATTTCAAATGCAAAAGGCGAATATTTTGTTGCAAAAATAACTATGAAAGTTGGCGATCATTATATTGCTTTTGAGGATGTAAAAGATAATATCAAACGCATTATCCAAAAAGAAAAGAAAATTGAAGCTGTTCAAAAGAAAGCGGATGAATTTGTAAAAAAATATCAGCCTAAAGATTATTTTGAAAAAGCTAAAGCCGAAAATTGGGATATTGTTGATAAAAAGAATTTGAAATTAAACGGTTATTTACCAAAAATAGGTAAAGACGAAGAACTCAATAAAGCAATTTTTGCGACAAAAGTTGGCGAGTTTACAAAATTGATTAAAGGTAAAAGCGGTGCTTATCTTGCCAATGTTATAAAAAGAACTGAAGCTGATATGAAAGCTTTTGAAAAAGATAAAGAATCTTTGATGAAAAAAGCTCAAACAAAAGCTGAAAACGAAAGATATCAAGATTGGTATCAAGATATGCTTAAAAAAGCTAATCCAATTGATAATAGAAAAGAATTTTTCTAAAATAATGCAAAAAAACCGGATTATTCCGGTTTTTTTTACTTAAAAACAAGGAGTTAATATGTTTGCAGGTGGAAAAAAAGGAATGAAAGATTTAATGAAGCAAGCCCAAAAGATGCAAAAAGATCTTTTAAAAGCTCAAGAAGAGGCTGCTAATAAAATTGTCGATGCTTCAGCCGGTGGCGGAATGGTAACTTTACAAATGAACGGAAAATACGAAATAAAGAATTTAAAAATCGATCCGGAAGCTGTTGATCCGGAAGATGTTGAAATGCTCGAAGATTTAATTATTGCAGCTTTCACTGAAGCTAAAGACAAAATTGATAAAGATAGCGAAAATAACTTAGGGAAAATTACCGGTGGAATGAAAATACCCGGATTATTCTAAATCTATGGCTTCTGAAAAATTAGAAAAATTAGAATTTGACTTACGGAAATTGCCGGGCGTTGGGAAAAAAACTGCTCAACGTCTAGCTTTTTTTCTTGTAAACGGCGATAAAGAAAATGCCCTAAGTTTGGCAAAATCTATTGAAGATGCGGTTTATAGCTTCAAAAAATGTTCAAAATGTAATTATCTTTCTGAATCGGAACCTTGTGAATATTGTACTGATTTATCTCGCGACAACAGTTCAATTTGTATTGTGGAATCTTCTCAAGATGTAATATTGGTAGAAAAAACAAATATGTTCCACGGTCGATATTTTGTGCTTGGGAATTTGCTTTCGCCTTTAGATGGCGTTGGACCAGAAGAAATTAACTTTCCTCAATTGCTGGCTTTTATCAAAGAATTGGGCTCTAAAGAATTAATTCTCGCTCTTGATCCTTCTACGGAAGGAGAAACCACTATTAATTTTATCGCAGATGAATGCAAACCTCTCGGTTTAAAAATTACCAGACTTTCTATTGGACTTCCATTCGGCGGAAATTTAGAATATACTAATTCTATCACAATAGCAAATGCTTTTGATCGAAGATTTGAGGTTTAATGTTTACCGGAATTGTTGAAGAAAAAGGTGTTTTAGCAAAAATAGAACATAAAGGTCTAAAAAAATATTTTAGAATTCGTTGTTCTTTAATTTTATCATCATTAAAAATAGGTGATAGCGTTGCCTGTAATGGTATTTGTTTGACTGTAATTGATTTTTCAAAAGATAGTATTGTTGTTGAAGCGATGAATGAAACAATAAAAAAAACTACTGCTGATTTCTGGAAAATTAATGACAGAATTAATCTTGAGAGAGCAATGGTTGCTAACGGCAGATTTGACGGACATATCGTTCAAGGTCATATCGATACAATTGGCAAAATCATTCAAAAAAATAATATTGGGGAAACTGTTTATTTTAAAATATTATTTGATGATAAGTATCAAGGTTTAATTGTTCCGCAAGGATCAATTGCTATTAACGGTATCAGCCTAACTTTAGCTGAAATATCTCATAACACATTTATGGTAGCCGTAATATCTCATACTTTGAGTATGACAAATTTGCCGAATTTACGCGAAAATGACATCATTAATATTGAATTTGATGTTTTGGGAAAATATATTTTAAGACAAATTGAGTTAAAAAATACAAATAAAATTACACAGGATTGGTTACTTGAAAAAGGTTTTTAAGTTATTCATTATTTTGTTAGTTCTCTTTGGATGTGGTAAAAAAAAATCACTTACCGGAGGAAAAGACGATAAGATAAATCCAAAAATAATATTAATAGAGCCTGAAGAGTTTACTGACATAAGTCTTGAGAAACAGATTAAAATCACCTTTTCAAAGCATATGGACCGGAAATCTTTCTTAAACGGTCTATATATTTATCCACCGATTTTAGAAAAGAGAATTGAATGGGAAAATGATACTGCTATAATTTCCTTTCAAGATACTTTAATGAAAGATAATAATTATTATTTTAATTTTACTGATCGTATTAAAGGTTGGCATTTTAATACCTTGGATAAAAATTACGTTATAGTTTATCGAGCCGGTAAATTACAAGAAAATTCAATTAGTGGAAAGATATCGTTTGAGAATAATAAAGATTCTAAATACCCGATTCTTTTAAACCTTCTTTCATCTGATTCAATTTTTATCTTTAAAAAAGATATTTTTTCTCAAGATTATGCTCTTAATTTCCTAAATAACGAAAAATATGTAATTAGAGTATTTGCAGACAAAAATAAAAATCATTATTATGATTATATTAAAGAACCCTTTTGTGAAAAAAAATCCGGATTACTAAAAAAACAAAATATTAATTTTGAATTAGCTTACGCTGACACCTCCAAACCGGTTGTCAAAAGTATTAAAGCTATTGATGCAAATCACATAAATGTTTTATTCTCAGAAGATGTCCAGCTGTTGAAAAATATTGAAATTGTTACTAATGATTCACTAAAAATAAAAAAAAATATATTAAAATTATGGAAAGATAAAAGCGAACTGAAATTGTTGTGTGAAACTTTAGATACGCTTGATTATGCCCTAAAAATTGAGTCAATATCCGACCTGAAAAATAACCTTAATACTTCGATTTTTAAGGAGTTTCATGGAGTTGCGGTAACTGATACAATACCACCCAAAATTATTAGTACTTTTCCTAAAGACGGGGCGGTGATAAATTCACTTGAACCGATAATAAAAATATCTTTCTCGGAAATAATTCTTGACAAAGATTTGTACCTAAATCTAATTTCAAATGAGACGAAAAAATGTATAGATGTGAGATTAATTAAATCCGATGGGATTAATTTTATAATGGTTCCTAAAAGAAAACTTAACAACTATATGTCCTACAAAATAACCATTCTAAAAAATACTAAAGATTTTAACGGTAATTATATTTCGGGTGTTAAAACCATAAATTTTATTCCTATAAAAAAAATGTGAAGCATAAAAAATTAATATGCTTCATTCAAAACAAAGGAGGTAAGATGAAAAAAATCATTGTGGTCGTGCTGTTATTAGGGTTGTTGGGTGCATCATTGTTTGCACAAAACGGATTTACTGTTAACGGTAAACTTCGCACTAGAATGGCTCTTTTTAACGGTATAGGTGATGGTGCTCCATCAAATAGCTGGGTAGATTCTCGTTTAAGAATGAAATTTGCTAACTCTTTCAATGAAAATGCTAAAATGGTTTGGCAAGTTGAAGTTGGTGATTTAAAATGGGGAACAAGTCCAAGTGCCGATTTAGGTAATGATGGAATTAACGTAGAAACAAAACATGCTTACATGCAATTTAAATGTCCTAATTTACCAATTAATGCTACAATTGGTCTTCAAGCTTGGTATGATCATGATAGTTTGGTTTTAGATGATGATTTTCCTGCTATGATGTTTAGTACAAAAGTTAGAAATTTTGATCTTCAATTTGGTACTGCTAAATTAGAAGAAAATGACATTGCTAAAGATGATGATCTTGATTTATTCTTCTTAAATTTTGCAAGAGGAAAAACTTTCGGAATGCAAAATATTATTGAAAGAAGTAATGGCGGGGACAACTTGGATATGTGGTTTATGCCTTACTATTCCTTAAATATGAATGCTCTTTCTTTAGATTTAAAAGCTGCTTATAATTTGGGTTCATACAAAGATGCTGCAGCTGACGGTTCCGATATAACTAACGGTGGTTATGCATTTGCTTTAAAAGCTAAATACAAAACAGTTGCAAATATAGGATTTGATTTCCTATATACTTCCGGTGATGACGGAAGCGATGCTGAATCAACAACAATCTTTAACACAATTTCTGAATATTATGTTAACGGTCTTGAAATCTTCGGTCAGGGTGTAAATGATAGTGTACAACAAGGTTGGAATGGTCCAGGTAATGGTGATTTAGGTCTAATAAGTGCTGTTTTAACAGCTTCATATCCTTTAAGTTACATGGATGTAAATGCTGCTGTTGGTGTGGTAAACTCTGTAGAAGATAATGAAAATGGCGAAACAGCAATGGGAACCGAATTTGATCTTGGTTTATCAAAAAAACTTGATAAGAACGTTGAATTCAAACTCGTTGGTGCTTATGCAATTCCTGGAGATGGATATTTTGGTGACGATGTTGATAATTTCTATGAACTTTCAAGTTTCCTCAGATATTCTTTCTAAGGTATAAAATTGAATTAAAACTGCCTGCAAAGGCAGTTTTTTTTTATAATAAAATTTTCATTTATAGATTAAATGAAAATAATTAAATCAGTTGACTGTTTTTTTGCCAGAGAATATATTGTTTTAAGTTATAAGAGGAGAAAAAATAGTGAGTTTAGAAAAAAATGATATTACTGAAAAACTGAACAGTATTGATAATTTGCCAACTTTACCTACGATTGCCAGTCAATTGTTAGATTTGTTGGGGGATAATAATTCATCTATGATGAGTATTGCCAAAATAATATCGGCAGATCCCTCTCTTACAAGTAAAGTTTTGCGCATTGCTAATTCTGCTTATTATGGAATGAGGAAAAAAATTGATACTATTAAGTTATCGTTAGTAATTCTAGGAATAGAAGAAGTAACAAATATCATTCTTTCCATATCACTCTTTAAAACTTTTCAATCGGATACGTCATCTTCTTCTTTAGATTTAGAAAAATTTTGGGAACATTCTTTGGCTACTGCTCATATCAGCAGATTACTTTGTAGAGTATTGAGAATTAGAATGCATGGAGAAGAATTTACAGCCGGATTGATTCACGATATTGGAAAAATAATTTTTGAACAGTATTTTTTTGAAGATTATTGCGAAATTAACGATAAAATTTTGAAAGATAAATTGATTAATTATAAAGTTGAGGAAGATTTTTTAGGCGTGAACCATATGGATATCGGAGCTTGGTTAGCAGAAAAATGGAAATTACCATCAAATTTAGTAGAAAGTATAAGATTTCACCATTTTCCGAAATTAGCAGAAGAGAGTCCAATATTATCCGCAATAGTTTCTTTAGCTGATAAATTTGTTAAACAAAACGAAATTGGACAATCCATAAATTTTGAAGAAATTGATTTAGAAAACGCTGAAGCTTGGGATATCATTAAAGAATATTCTCCAAGATATATAAATTTGGATATAGAAAAAACAATCACTGATGTAAATAAAGAGATAGAAAAAATTCCGTCTTTTTTAAGTATAATAAAATAGGCTTTTTGGGAGGTTAAATGGCTAATCTTAAGTTTCTTATAGTAGATGATTCACCAACAATGAGAAGGATTGTGATAAATACCCTTAAACGTCTTGGGTATAGAGATATAGAAGATGCTGATAACGGTTCTTCAGCTTTGGATAAACTTAAAACCATACCCGGCATAAATTTTGTTATAACTGACTGGAATATGCCGGTTATGGATGGACTACAACTGGTTACAACAATTAGAAGTACACCTGAGTATTCAAAATTACCTATTCTAATGGTAACGACGAGAAGTGTTAAAGAAGATATAATTGATGCAATGAAGGCAGGTGTGAATAATTATGTTGTTAAACCATTTACACCGGATACTATGAAAGCGAAGATTGAAACAATTTTAAGTAAGGGGGTGTAGAATGGCAAAATTTTCAGGGATCGTTCCTTCAATTGAACTTTTGAGAAAGATGTTTGAGGAAATTGACAATGAAATTGCTCCTTTAATTAAACGTGACAAATTAGAAAACAAAGTAGTTTTGAATAAAATGAATCTGATAAAAGAAAAAATTGATTCTATTCAAACAGAAGTTGACAAAAGTTATGAACTTATTCGGGTTGTTATTGATTCGATTCATTCTAGCCGGTCAGAATTAAAGAAGAGCGTTGATGGTTTGCTTAAAAAAACCGGAGCCCAACTTCAAAAAGTAACTTCAACGACAGAAGAAGCTACTAATAAAATTATGGATGTTGCAGAACGTTTAGATGATGAGCAGATGACAATTTTGGATTTGATTGAAAAACTAAAAAGTAATGATAAAGATAAGGAAACGATAATTAATGAGATCATAGAAAAAATTCATCAGAATCAAGATGCCGCTTTTACTATAATTGATTTTCTTCAATTTCAAGACATTACAGCTCAACAAATAGCCGGAGCTTATTCTTTATTATCAGATACTGAAAAAACTTTGTTATATGTAGCAAGTTTATTAAATGAATTTGAAGAAGGATCAGATTCCACGGAACATTCTGCCGAGCATTATATTGATAAAAACGCTTTTAATTCAGATGCAAAATTTGTAGATAAAAAAGATATTCAAAATGCAATTGACAATCTCTTTGAAACAAAAAACGTAGATGTTGAAATACCAAAAGATAAAGAAGAAGAATTAAAACCTATCGCTGCGGCTGCAAAATCTGGTGGAGATAATAGCGAAGAAATAGATATAGATGCTTTGTTTGGCGGTGGAGTTGAAAAGAAGAAAGAAGAAGTAGATATAGATGCTTTATTTAGCGGTGGTAACGAAAAGAAGAAAGATGAAGAAGAAATCGACATTGATGCACTTTTCAAATAAATTGAATTAATAACTTCATATAAGGTTAAAATTATGATAAAAAATATTTTAGTAGTTGATGATGAAGAAAATATCAGGGAAATAATAACTGAATTTTTGGATACATTAGGATATTCCGTTGTTAGTGCTAAAGATGGAGAAGAAGCTTTAAGAATGTGTACAAAATATTCTTTCGATCTTGTTATAACGGATATCAGAATGCCAAAATTAAACGGATTAAAGCTTTTGCAAATGTTGAAGCAAATATTCCCGAATCTTCCGGTTATTTTAATGACGGGGTATCAACCTTCAAAATCTCAAGAGGAGGCTATGACTACCAAAGCAGATGCGTATCTTTTAAAACCATTTTCTTTGTCTTCATTGCGTGAGATTTTGTTAAAGGTAATTAAACGTTATGATAAATAGAGTTATTAAACAATATAAAATAACTGATTCCGGAACTAAAAAAGTTGATTCCGCTACAAAAATTCCTCGCGTTTTACAGCATGTTAATGAAGTGGAATCAAAGAAATTAGAAATTCCTGGAGAAACTATTCCCTTAAATAACAAACCGGTAATAAATGTTAATAGAAATGACCAGGGAATAGTTTTGTCAATAGATGTAATTTGCGGTTGTGGCGAAAAATTTTCAATAGAATTGGATTATTAATGGAAATTAATGTATTAGTTGTTGATGATGAATTACTCTTACGGGATGTGTTATATGATTTTCTAATTAAAAAATCATATAACGTATTTTTAGCTCCCGATGGTTACAAAGCTCTTGCAATCATAGATAAAAATAATATCGATATAGCATTAATTGATATTAAAATGCCGGGTATGAGTGGTATTGAATTAACAGAAAAAATTCAAAAAATCAACGATCAGATTCAAGTGATAATTATGACCGGATATCCAAGCATTAGTTCGGCAACTAAAGCTCTAAAATTAGGAGCAAAAGAATATTTGGTCAAACCTTTTAGACTAAATGAATTAGGAAAACTTATCAACAAATTGTTGCTTAATAAAAAAGGTTACGAAGATATTAAAAAATTAGAAGATGAAATAGCAGAATTAAAAAAAAAAAATAAAATAGGGGAAACTGAAGAAAATCAGGAATTAAAACCTGATGTTGAAAATTACTTAAATATTTATCCTAAAATAGTCAGTAGAAATACAGAAAAATCAAAAAAAGATCCATTATTAAATCATGAATTGGCAAAAAAATCTTATTCTAGTTTTTCTAAATCCGGGAAAAAGAAAAAATTAACAGAGTTATTGAAAAGATTAGATTCTTTATTAGCAACAGGAGTTATCTCCGAACGGGAATATAAAATAAAAAAATCTGAGATTTTGAAGAGTAATGAGAGATAAAAGTAATTTAGACAATCTTGAAAAAATAGAAGTCTTAACAGATGCAGTCCGGAATTTTACAGAAATTGTATCCAAATTTCAAAATACCTTTCAAGAACTTCAAGATAAAATTAATTTTCTTTCTACTCAATTAGAAAAAAAAAATATTGAGCTCGAGAAACAAATTACTAAAAGGGAAAATACGAAAAATTTTCTAAATTCTATATTAGAGAATATTTATACAGGTGTTATTGTGATTGATAATTCAGCTGAAATTATCATTTTTAATAAAGCTGCGGAAAATATTACCGGTTATTACAAAAACGATGTTGTCGGCTTGAATTATAGGGAATTTTTACAAAAAAACCATTTGGATATAAATAAATCAGCTCTTCAAACCCTCTCAACCGGTAAAGAAACTCATCATAGACAAAAAGTGGTTATTTCTGCTGATGAAGAAATTAGAGAAGTTGAATATAGTACTTCGATTATAACTGATAGCAACAATGAATTTTTGGGTGTTGCAGAAATATTTAATGATGTCTCGGAGTTGAATAAATTGCAAAAGCGAATGAGTCATATGGAAACTTTGGCTGCTTTGGGGGAAATGGCTGCAAGTGTAGCTCACGAAATTAGGAATCCTTTGAGCGGGATTGGAGGTTTTGCCGGATTACTCGACAGACAATTACCGGCGGAAGATTCACGGAAAAAATTAGTTACACCAATAATTTCCGGAGTTAATCGTTTAAACAGTATCGTTACTAATTTATTAACTTATACAAGACCTCAAAAATTAAATCCTACTAAAAAGAACATTCATAAATTATTGGATGAAGTTATAGATTTCTTTAAAATGAGTATTTCAATTAATTCAGAAGAATTTGAAATTATTAAAAATTATTGTGAAAATGAAGTTAATATTTATATAGATAGCCAACTTTTTCAGCAAATATTATTAAATATGCTTAGAAATGCTTTTGATGCCAGAGATACATCCAAAGAAAAATCTTTTATTGAAATAAAAACCAAAACTATTATGCCTGAAAATATGAGTGATGTTTTGGAACCTGAAGAAATTGAAGAGTTAAGACAATTGTTTAGCTTTGTTCAAATTGATATTATTGACAACGGAAAGGGAATTACTCCCGAAAATATGCAAAAATTATTTAATCCATTTTTTACGACGAAGGAGACAGGAAACGGCTTAGGTTTAGCAATTTGTAAAAAAATTATTAATCTTCATCAAGGTGATATTCACGTTACATCTGAAATTAATAAAGGAACTACTTTTTCGATAACCTTGCCACTGTTTGAGAAATATGAAAAAAAAAATACTTATAGTTGATGATGAAGTTTTAATCCGCGAATTTATAGTAAATTTTTTCCAATCAATATCGGCTTATAGCAAATGTTTATTGGAAACTGCGGCTAATGGAGATGAGGCGATTGCTAAGATTAAGCAAAAGAAATATGATCTTATATTTACAGATTTGAAGATGCCGGGCAAAAGTGGGTTAGATGTTATAAAATTTGTATCTGAAAATTCACCGACAACCGATACCGTGCTGATTACTGCGTACGGAGCGGGAGATAGTGCAGCAAAGGCGATGGCTTATGGAGCTTATGAATATATAACAAAACCGGTATTAATTGATGATCTGGAATTGATTGTGAAGCACATTTTTGAAAGACAAGATTTGATTTTAGAAAATGAACGAATAAAAAAAAATATCATTTCTGAAAAATCTTTTCCAAAAATTATTGGTAAAAGTAAACCAATCACGGATGTCATGGATTTGGTAAAAATGGTTGCTCCTACAAATACCACTATTTTGATTACCGGTGAAAGTGGTACCGGAAAAGAATTGGTTGCTGAGGCAATTCATACTTTGAGTAAAAGAAAAAATGAAAAATACATTAAAATTAATTGTGCTGCTTTGCCGGAACATCTTATTGAAAGCGAATTATTCGGATTTGAAAAAGGTGCTTTTACCGGTGCAATAAAGCGAACAATCGGTAAATTTGAGCTTTCTAATAAAGGTTCAATTCTTCTTGATGAAATCAGTGAAATGAATTTGGATTTACAGGCAAAATTGCTTCGGGTAATTCAAGAAAAAGAATTCTCACGAATCGGCGGTGAAATGCCAATTAAAGTTGATACGAGGATTATTGCGACTTCTAATCGGGATTTAACAGAAGAAATAAGCAAAGGTACTTTTAGAGAAGATTTATTTTTCAGACTCAGTATTGTGCCGATAAGAATTCCACCGTTACGAGAACGGAAAGAAGATATTCCGTTATTAATAAATTCTTTTATTAAAAAATTGTGTTTTGAAATGGGTATTCCAAAGAAATCAATTTCGGCGGAAGCTATAGATTTTTTAATGGATTATCGTTGGCCGGGTAATATCAGAGAATTGCAAAATGCAATTGAAAGAGCTTTGATAACTACAAGAAAAGATGTCTTAGATATAAATTCTTTTAATTTTATTGGCGGTAAAACGAAAAACTATCCGGTAAATTTGAGTAATGAAATTGTTAAAACAAATGAAAATATTGATGATAAATATTTAGTTAATATTAAAGATCGAACCTTAGCGGAAATTGAAAAAGAAATAATTTATAAATTGTTGGAAGAGACAAATAATAACAAAACAGAAGCTGCCAAAAAACTGGGAGTAACGGCTCGTACTTTACGAAATAAATTGAAAATTTATGAAGAAGAATAAGGCTAAATGGGTTACACTCTTCATTCAGTAGTTGATTATGAAAACAAATTTGATGGTTTTAATAATAAGGCCTTTCTAAATATTTGTGCCGATTTTTTCCATCTGAATCTGCAATATCTTATTGTTAAAAAAAAATCCGAGATCTTGGCAGTTTTACCATATTTTTTTAAAAGAAAATACACCTTTGATGTCGTAGTCAAACCCTTTATACAATATTATCAACCGATTGAATTTCTTTTTGAAAAGCGTAAAAGAAGAAATGAAAATGAAAAAATAAAACTTCAAATTATGAACGCAATAGCGGAATTTTTTCAAAAAGAATATTATTTTTTTGAGACAAATCTTTCACCGGAAATTTACGATATTAGAGCATTTTCTCATCATCAATATAATATAAGACCTCTTTACACTTATCAAATTAATTTGAACGAAAATAGTTTGCTAAACTATCATTCATCAGCCCGAAAATCTATTAAAAAAGCTATTAAGAATAAGATAGAATTTGAAGAAAAATACGATATTGAAAAATTTATAACTCTTCATAATTTAACTTTTCAGAGGCAAAAAAAGAAATTTCCCATTAGTGATGAAAAATTGTTACAGCTGTTAAAATATTTTTTTGAGAAAAAACTATTTCGTCAATTTAATGTAAAATATAAGAACGAAATTATTGCTTCTCGACTGGTAATTCCTGATCAAAATAATAGAATTGTTTATGATTTTCTAGCCGTGTCAAATCCACAGCTAAATAACCTCGGGGTAAATTCTTATCTAATTTATAAAGTAATTGAAAATCTTAAAACTAATTTTGATTTATTCGATCTTTGTGGGGCAAATATTCCAAAAATTGCAGAATTTAAATCCCACTTTGACAGCAGGCTCGTAACTTTTTTTAAAATAAATTGGACAAAATTTTCTCTTTGAACTGATTTGTTTTTTAAATATTAATTGAGAGTAAAAAATGATTGGCATATTATTGGATCAAAAATTAGAAAAGTATAAGCAGTCGATAGATTATACCTTTAAGTATATTTTCAATACACTTGGATATGAATATCGGTATATAGAATCTTTAACTCAACTTTCAGAGAATGATTTGCTTTTTTGTTATGCCTTGGTTTATCCCACTGAATCGGAAATGAAATGGATAAGCGAAGGACGTCCGGCAATTTTTTGTAAAGCGGAAGAGGAATTCTATCAATTTTCATTTGAACGTCAAGATTTGCCTAATCTGATTCTAAAATCTATAAAGAAGCTTACAGTCTTTTCTAATGAAAAAAATAAAGAACCATTTATTCAAAGAATGTTTGATAATAATTATTATGGTCAAATCAACTTTGATTTAATAGCAAATGTGTTTTTTTCTTTGGTTTCTTATGAAGAACATCGTTACGGGAAAAAAGATGAATTAGGCAGATTTGATGATCGAGAAAACATTTTATTTAAAGATAAATATACAACACGCGTTACTCATCTAACGGAACTTCTTAACGATTTTATCGTTTTGTCAATTAAGAAAAATGAGCGTTATATTGTGAGGAAAAATTATTGGCCTAAAAATGAGGATTATGCTCTTTTAATTTCTCACACAATAAATCGTTTAAAAAAATGGTCTTTTAAAAATTTAATTTTAGATATTTTGAAAGATCTCAAGTTTCTTATTTTATTCAAATTTCGAGCGTTTGGAAGTTTGTTTAAAGACCTGTTTTTATTTATTTTAGAAGATATTGAACCGTATTGGTGTTTTGAATCTTTTATTAATTTGGATAAAAAATTTGGATTGAAAGCTACCTATTTTTTCGCCGACAATTCCAATATTAAAGATAATGAAATAGATTATAGTTTGGACGATAAAGATGTTGTGAAAATTATTGAGTTGTTGTCAAAAGAAGGCAATGAAATTTCCTTATTGATTGATTATTTAGATACTAAAACTCAGCAGTCAATAAATAAGCATCTCACAAATTTATCTAAAATTGTGAATAAACAAGTCCAAGGTTATCGAGTAATGAACAATAAAATTGACTTGGGAAAGCAGTTGATTTCTCACGTTGAATCGAATGCAAAATATTGTTCAAATTGGTCTTATAATACTTCTAACGGTTTTAAAAACGGAGTAACTTTTCCATTTAAACCTTTAATAGAAGATAAAGAAGTTAATCATAAAATGTGGTTTGTACCCGTATCTTTTTCCGATACAAAATTGTGGTTTGATGAAATAAGTAACATTAGTTATGATGAAGCTAAAGAAATGATAATTAAGCTTCATAAAAATCTTATGAAAAACAACGGAGTGTTTTCTCTTGAAATTTCTTCTTCCAATTTTGTCGATATTCCTTATGCTGATCAATTGGTAAATTATATTTATGAACTGGAAAAAAGTTCTAATATCTATAAAGTAACTCATTCTGAATTGATAGATTGGTGGGAAAAACGTTTGAAAGTTAGGATTGCCGAAGCTAAAAATTATTTTAAGATATATTTTCCGGAAAAATTAGCGGATTTTTCAGTAACAATTACCAGTACAAAAAATATAATAGATATCAAAGGGAATTGTAAATCTGTTTTGAAAAATAACGTGATTCATTTTAGCGGGATAGAATCTAAATCTGAGGTATTTGTTTATTTTGAAGATAAAGAATAGAATCGCGATTATCTCAAATTCGCATCTTGGAAAAGATGTCAGACTTTATTACAAAATTGCAAAAACTCTTTCTATTGAGAATAATGTAAGAATTTTTACGCCCAAAACCGATACTAATTTAAATTCAAATCCGTCTTTCCAAAAATGTTCTGAAGATTCTAAAATAGGAATACTTAGAAAACTTTACACGAAAACCGTCTTATTTAATCCAAACTATGTTATTTGTGTTGAACCACTTACAATTATTGTTGGTATTAAATTAAAGGAAAAATTAAATTGTCAAATCGGTTATGATAATCACGAATTTTATGCAGAAGGTTTTGCCGAAAGATATTCATTATTAAAGTATCCTGCCTTGATTGCGTATAAAATTTTTGAAAGAATTCTCATTAATAAATTAGATTTTGCATTTGCTGTGAATCATTATTTAGAAAAAAAGTTTGTTAAAAAAAATATTCCTGTAAATATTATTCCCAATTATCCCATTTTAAAAGAGGAAGATCATATAATTTCTAAGAAAAAATACGATTTTATTTATGTGGGTGGAATTCATCCTGAAAAGGGAATTGAAGTTCTGATCAAAGCAATTTCTCTTTTCAAAAAGAAAGATGTTACTGCTTTAATTGTGGGGCAATTTATTAAGAAATATACACTTACCGATTTAGAAAATTGTATTGAAAAGCATCATCTTTCAACCAAAGTAAAATACGGGGGAGTGGTCGAGCAATCGGATGTGAATGCAATTCTAGAATCTGCCAGATTTGGATTTTGTCTGCACGATCCCAAAATTTTGAGATATACAAAAGCTTTACCGATTAAACTTTTGGAATATCTAAAAGCAGGATTGCCGACAATTACGAATAATTTTGAGATTATAAAAGATAATTTTAATGAAAACGATCCGCTATATTTTTCAAAGTATAATTATTATGAAATTTTTAAGAAAATGAAGGAAGCTTTAAACACGTCTCAAAAAGAATATGAAACTCTTTCAGATAATGCAAAGATGTTAATTAAGAATAAATTTAATTGGAATTTGATTGAGCCAAAATTAAAGGAATTTATCCAATCTGAAAATAATTTGCTTTTGTTTGCCTATTTCTACCCGCCAATTGGTGGTCCGGGTGTACAACGCCCTACAAAGCTGGTTTCTTATCTAAAAAATGAAAATGTTTCAACTGATGTTATTACGGTGAAAGATATAATATTTCATTCGTTTGATTACGGATTACTAAATGAAGATAGAGCTGAAAATGTAATTAGAACCAATTCTTGGGATGTGATGTCTATTTTGAAAAAAATCTCATCATTGAAAAAAAATAACAATTCCGCTAAAACAAAATCGGCACCTAAAATATATTTTAATTCTTCTGAAAAATTTAAGAAAATAATTCGCAGTAGTTTTTTGATTGATGATAAACTGGGCTGGTTTCCTTTTGCCTATTTGGCAGGTAAAAGTATGATAAAACAGAAAAAATATCTGGCAATTGCAGCCACAATTGGTCCATATACTTCATCATTAATATCCTATTTCTTAAGTAAAAAATATAAAATACCGCTGGTTATCGATTATCGAGATCACTGGACGATGAATCCGTATTTAACTTATCTCACGAAATTCCATCTTAAATTTGCGGAGTTTTTTGAAAGAAAAATTTTGAATTACGCCACAATGGTTACAACAGTAAGCCAAACAATGCGAGAGGATTTAATCAAGAAATTTGGGGAACAGCTCTCAAATAAAATTTTTGTAATGTATAATGGTTGGGATGCGAAAGATTTTAAAACGGTGAAAAAAATATCTAATGAAAATAAGATTACTATAAGTTATATCGGAAACTTTTATGCAAATAGAAGTGCTGAATATTTTGCTAAAGCTGTTGAAGAACTTATTACTGAGAAAAAATTACCTCAAAATTTGGAGTTTAATTTCGTAGGAAATTACTATAAGGAAACTCAAATGCAGCTTTTAAATCCGAAACTTGCTGACTATATAAAGATAACACCACAATTGGAACACGATCAAGCAATTGAGGTTTTAATGAATTCGGATGCATTATTACTTTTCATTGCTTCTAAAAATGGGAAAGGCGTTTTAACCGGAAAAATTTTCGAATATCTCAGAAGCGGAAAAGAAATTTTGGCTATGGTTCCTTTAGATGGCGAAGCGGCGGAGATTTTGCGGGAAAATGGACATAATTTTTTGTGTCCAATGGAAAATGTTCAAGAAATAAAAAAGAAAATTTTGGAATTGTTGGCATATATTACTTCTCAAAATAATGTTGAACGAGAAATTCCTGAAGAATATTCTCGTGAAAAACAGTCTAAAAACTTTCTTAACAATTTAAACAAATGTCTTGGTAAAAATGAAGATTAAAATATTACATATGCAGGTGTTACCTCTTTTAAGCGGTGTGCAAAATATGATGCTTTCAATATTGGATTCTCTTGATAAGGAAAAGTATGAAATTTACGTTGCTTGCCAACCGGGTGGTCCATTAGTCAACAAAATTAAGGAAAAAGGTTATAACTATCTTCCTTTAAATAATATCCGACGTGAAATTGGATTCAAAGATTTTCTCGCATTTTACGAAATTTATTCTTATTGTAAAAAATATAAATTTGATATCGTTCATCTTCACTCTTCTAAATTGGGATTTCTTGGTAGAATTGCTGCCAAATTAGCGGGGATTAAAAGGATTTATTTTACTTCGCACGGAACTCCGTTCCATATTTATCAGCCTTTATTAGTTCAGGAATCATATAAAATTTTGGAAAAGATTGGCGGTTATTTCGGCGATAAAACTATTTTTGTAAATAACTATGATCGCGAATTTTACCTTGAAAATAATATGCTGAAAAAAAATAAAGCACAAACAATTTATAACGGTGTTAAAATTCCCGAAAAACAGAAGATATTTGTCAAAAAAGATAGAATTACCATTGGATATGTAGGACGTTTTTCACCGCAAAAAAATATTATTAACACGATTTTAGCCGCAATAAACGTTTGTCAAAAAGATGAAGCTTTTGATTTTATATTTGTCGGTGATGGAGAATTGTATAAATTAGCGGATAAAATGGTTCGAGGAGCAAATCTTCAAGATAGAATCAAATTAGTAGGTTGGAAAAATAATATTTTGGATTGGTTAGATAAATTCGATATTTTTTTGTTATTTTCAAAATGGGAAGGATTACCTTTATCTATCTTAGATGCAATGGCTTACGGACTTCCAATAATTGCTTCCGATATTAAAGGAAATAAGGAATTGGTTGTTAAAGATTGTGGAGTTTTGATTGATCCTGATGATATTGAAACTTTGGTGGAAGTGATTTTGAATTTTAAAGATAGGTTTTTGCTTCTTGAAAAAATGGGAAATAATTCTCGAAAATATGTTGCCGCTAATTTTTCATTTAAAAATTTTATTGACTCTTATCACGAAATTTATGAATTACAATAATTATGTGTAATATCTTATATTTTGAATTAATTTTTTTCTTTTTGTTGAGTTATTTATTGGAATTTTTCTTTGTACCGCTAAACATTAGATTTTCCAAAAAATTCCACGTATTGGATCATCCGAATGAAAGAAATATTCATGATTTTGCGATGCCCTTGTCCGGCGGATTAAGTATTTTATTTGCTTCAACCTTTGCAATGGGAATTTTTGCTATTTTCTTTCACTCAAAACTATTTGCTATTTCGGATTCATATAAAATTTTTCTGGGAGGTTTTGGGATAACTGCTTTGGGATTTCTGGACGATAAATATCATTTTTCAGCTCGTAAAAAACTTGGCATTCAAATCTTAATTTCGCTAATTATGTTTTACTTTGGTTTCCAAATTCGGGTATTGACTAATCCTTTTGGACAGGATATTATGCTTGGATATTTTTCATTACCTTTGACAATTAGCTGGTTTTTATTAGTTATGAATGCTATAAATTTAATTGATGGACTGGACGGATTGGCTTCGGGAATTTCCGCTATAACTTTTTTGGTGATTATGATTGTCGGGATTAGATTTAACAGCTCTGAAATTTCTTTGATTTCGGCAATATTTTTAGGAAGTACAATTGGCTTTTTGCGATACAATTTTTTTCCTGCCAAAATATTTCTCGGAGATGCGGGGTCGTTGTTGTTGGGTTATGTGATTGCAATCTTATCAATATCCGGAACAGGTCAAAGTAAAGGAATTACGGCGATAACCTTGTTAGTACCGATTTCAGTTTTATTTTTACCTTTAGCTGATACAACGATGGCGATTTTTAGAAGAATGAAGAAGCGTAAAAATATTTTTAAAGCTGACAAAGAACATATTCATCATAAATTATTGGACATGGGATTGTCCCAAAAAACAATTGCTTTAATGAGTTATTTCATAACTTTTTTATTCGGCTTAATTGCCATAGGTTTTTCGTATGCTAACAAAAATGTACTTTTAATCACAGTTATTATGTTAATGATTACTATTAGTTCGATAATTTTTATCTTATTTAAAAAGGAGTTTTTTAAATGAAAAAAGTCTTGATTACGATTATGATTAGCCTGCAAATATTTTTATTATTTGCATTTAAGAATTGGAAAATTTATACTAACCAAACTCACATTTATAAAAGTCAGACAATTGGTTCCGAGCTTTATTGTGCTTCTTGGGGAGGAGTTGTTGTCTTTGATAAATCAACAGGGGAAGTTAAAAAGAAATTCACAAAATTAGAAGGTTTGAATGATAACGAAATAAACTCTCTGGATTATCAAGAATTGAGTAAATATGTTTTAATGGGAACAGAAAACGGTGGAGTTAATGTTTATGATGGTAACGCTTTTAAAATTCCTATTACAGAAACGCTGGGATTGTTATCTAATCGCGTAAATTATATTACCCATAAAGACTCTTTGATTTATATTGCCACCAGTCAAGGATTGTCGGTTTTTCAAATCAGTTCGCATTTTCCAATTCCAATTTTAATCGATAATTATAACGATGAAGATGGTTTGACGGACAGAGATATCAGCAAAATTGTAATTCATAATAATATTATGTATGCTATAACTGCTCAAGGTGTAGATTATGTTTCTACAGATTCTCTATATTTGGTTTCAGCTTGGCATCATTTCTCAAATTCTCAAACTCACGGAAATGCAATTCAGGATTTGGTTGTAAAAAGAAAAAGAATTTATTTAGCAACTAATTTTGGAATAATGAATTATGATTTGAATTTTAAAGATTTAATTCCTTACACTACTGCAAACGGACTAAAAAGCAATTTTGTAAATGTAATTGCTGTAGATGATGATGGAAATATTTATTTTAGTTATGGATTTTGGGAAAAAGAAGAGTTGATTATTAAGAATTCTTTAAGCAATTATCCGCTCGGGAAAATATCTTCAACCGGTAAAATTGATTATTTTAACAAAAGCAAAAATAGCGTTCTCTCTGATAGAATTAAATCAATGGATTACATTGATGGAGAATTAATTATTTCTACTTGGGGAAAAGGAACGGACATTTATAAAAACGATCTTTGGAAACATTATGAAAAAAATACCATCGGAACCAACACAGTTACTAAAATGACAATCGATAAAGAGCATAATCTTTGGATTTGTGACGGACATCTCGGATCAGGAAATGCCCCTCGCGGAACAATGGGAGTTAGTAAGTTTGACGGAGAAAATTGGGTTTCTTACAATACAGCCAACTCTAATCTAAATAGTGACAATATTTTTAGAATTGCAACCGGCAACGATGGAAGAGTTTGGTTTGGAGCTTGGGATGAACCAATTGATTCTGAATATGATTGGCAAAGAGGGATTACCATTTTCGATCAAGGTGAGATAGAGCCATTTGTCGATCAGAATAATTTAATTAATAAAACAATATCTTTTTTGGAAAATGACACTCAAGGTAGAATGTGGATTGGCTCCTATCCGGGAGGAATTAATATTGTCGAGAATAATGAAGTTATCGATACTTTTACTTTTCCTACATCTCATGATCAGGGACCGGATCCTTTATGTGCAGCGATATCTTCAACCAAAGCTTATATTGGAACTTATGAATCAGGTTTGAGAATCGGAACGTTGGCAAAATTTCATAATGCGGGAAAATATCCCTGGACTCAACCGATTATTCTGGATTTACAGAAAAAACAAATTTATGATTTAGCTCTTGGAAAAGATTATGACGGTAATGATATGCTTTGGGTTGCGTCTCCAAATGGTCTCTTTATGTACACAAAAAATATTTGGTATAAATATGATGTAGATTATAAGAGGAAAAAATATAGCGGGCATTCCTGGCAAAATGAAATATTATATTATGTCGATGAACCTCGTTTATACGGTTCAAATGATGGTTTCCCAACCGCTTTATATGTAGATCCTTTTAATCGAGTTTGGATAGGTACACGTGATTTCGGGATTTCCGTTTATGATATTTATGATGAGTCTTACACAATTTTAACTTCTGAAAATTCGCCTTTATTATCAAATAATATCACCTCTTTTGCTTATGATTCTCACTCCGGGAATATGTATATTGGCAGTGATCGCGGTTTAAATTCAGTGAATATTGGAATTGACTCAAAACCAAATTCTTTGAAAATTGATTCTGTAATTGCTTATCCTAATCCGTTTAATCCAAATATTACTCAAACTCTCCGAATTGAAAATGAAAATTCTATTTTTCCAAAAGGCAAAAATATTTGTCGTATTTATGATTTGAACGGTGATTTAGTTATAAAATTAAATGAAACTATTCTTGGCGATTTTGCTTGGAATGGGAAAAATTCTAATAATAGAAATTGTGGAAATGGAATGTATTTTTATGTTGTTTCCGCCGGGAAAAAGATTTATAAAGGAAAAATTGCTTTAATAAGAAAGTAAAATGGAATTTCATTTTAAAACAAATAAATCGACCAAAATTATTTTCGGAGCTTTACCTGAATTTTTTAATGATGAAAATTATGCTTTTATTGTTGATGAAAAGATTTTGGAATTATATCCCGATTTAAGAGCGAAATTAAAAAAATATCCTTTGATTGGATTTGAGGCGATTGAAAAAAATAAAAACTTTGAATCGTTAAATTTTCTTTTCAATTTTTTTCAAAAGAATAAATTAAATCGCTCTTTTAATATCGTTGCGATAGGTGGGGGAGTTACCACCGATTATGTAGCTTTGGCCGCTTCTTTGTTTATGAGAGGATGTAATTTGATTCTTGTCCCTACAACTTTGTTGGCGATGGTTGATGCTTCTTTGGGGGGCAAAACAGCTGTTCATTTTAATGAAAGGAAAAATGCTATCGGCAGTTTTTATCCGGCTTCAAAAATATTTATTGATTTTGGATTTTTACAGACCCTTCCCAAAAATGAGATTCAAAACGGCTGGTCTGAAATAATCAAAACGGCTTTAATTTCTAAAAACAAATTAAGAGATTTAATTCTTCAAAAAAAATCTTTGGAAGATGTTATCAAGAAAACTATCCAAATTAAAATGGATATTTGTGAAAGAGATATTTTTGATAGAGGAGAGAGAAGATTCTTGAATTTTGGACACTCTTTTGCTCATATAATTGAATCATATTTTAACTTTAATATTCCTCATGGAAAAGCTGTTGCTGTTGGAATAAGAATCGCCATTTTTTTTGCACACCGTTATTTGAAAATTAATTATGATGATGAAGTGAAATTATTGCTAAATAAATTGTCTGATCATGAAATTGATTTATCCGGATTGACAATTGATATTCTCGCTGATTTGATTTCTTCAGATAAAAAAAATACGAACAAAATTAACCTTGTCCTTTTAAAAGGAATTGGTGAGCCATTTATATATTCTGTAGAAAATTTAGAAGATGTTTTATTTGCGATGAAAAATTATGAATGAAAATTATCTGATATTAAAAAATAAAGTGTTGGAATGATGAATCGGATTTTTTAATTTAATCGTCTTTTAGCGAAGGAGATTCCCGCTTTCGCGGGAATGACAAAACACATCGGAGTTTTGATTTAATCGTGATTTACCCCTCCAATTTAAAACCATAAACCATAAACCTTAAACCCTTTTCCCTTTACATATACTTCGACAAATCAAACGGGATTGATAATTCAAAGTAGTCATCAATTTTAGATTTATCAGTTCGATAAGCTTGTCCATATCTTCCGATAAATGGGATTCCTAATATTTGTAATTCGGCTTTTAATTCATTTCCCATAGCTTTTATTTCTGTACTATTTCCAAAAGTTAAATTCAATGATGCCGGATTTTTAATTTTTAAATAATCATACCACCCGCCAAATCCGACGTATTTTATTAAAATAATTGGTTTTTCGAATCCGATCTTAAAGTGAATGTTATCAAATAATTTTATCCAAGCTTCATTTTTAGTTGATAAAATTTCATCACCAAATAATACTCCTGAATTGAAATCGTCTTTTTCATAACCTCTCAAAAAAGTTCTTCCTGAGATGCCGGAGCCATTGAAATTTATTTTCTCTTCAGAAGTAATTCCGGGTTTGTTTTGTATAAAAGAATCGCCGTTTAATTTTTCATAAGAAGAGATATTCCTTAAATTTAAGAATCTCAATAAAGGCATTTTAACGAAAGAAAATAAGGGAGCGATTGACAAATCGGAATTCAATTGTTGTTTCGTAAATGTTTTATCGCCGAGAATTTTATCTGAACCGGCGGTAAATTTATATCCTAAATAAATTTTTCTTATCGGATGAATTTCAGAATTCAAATAAGGTAAATTGTATTTCAAATCTGTGGAAAAACCGGCTTGAGCGACTTTACCATTTTCAAAGTATTTAAAATTTTTATCTTTGGCTTCATATTTTCCATAAGAGAAATTTACCGAGTTTAGTAAATCCCAGAAAGGTGTTGAATTAATTAGGTCCGGAAAGCCAACATTCAGGCTATAATCGGTAAATCTGTGATAATAAACTTTATCATTCATCACTGCCGAATACATCATAAATTTATTTGAGGAAAATGTTAGAGTGGGAGAGAGGCATTTATTGATATACGTAAAATTGTAGTAAAAATCATTCGATTTGAAGTTATATGGCAAATTTACCGCTCCGATAATCATGTGTTTTCCTAAACCTTCTGAAAAAATTGCTTCTGAAAACAAGCTTTTTGTAAATGGAAAGAGTAGGGAAGAACGATATTTTATATTTTTTATCGAGGAATAATTTTGCGGATTTGTGTGTTTTATGTTTAGATTTTTCCATTCAATTTTTGAAGAAGGAGTTGCCTCAATCCATTTTGTAAAATAGTTTGATTTTTTGATAGATTTCCCTCTAAATTTAGGAATATTTATTTCACCAAATTGGAATTTTTTACGTCCTAATTCTCCAATAACAATTGCTTTTAGGGAATCATTTTTCAAAGAATATTTTACCGGATCAACAAAAAACGGGGGAGTTTGGTATTTGGTAATTTCACCGTTTTGGGGATTAATCCTGATAATTGATTCATCTTGATTTTTAGAATCTTTTACAACCAAAAGACTGCCGTCATTTAACCAATCAATTTTAAGCGGAAAATAATCTAAGATTTTTTCTGAGATTAATTTTGCGGAATCTAATTCAAATATGTCTAATTTGAATTGATTTTTATCGTCAAAAATAGCAACAGCCAATTTGTTTTGCGATTCATTGACGGAGATTTGACCGATGTTGTTTTTAATTGATAAGGAAAGGAAGTTGGATATTTTACCGGCTTTATATTTTTTGATGAAGTTATTTTTTAAATTATGACTTTGATAAAAAATAGTTTTGTCGTTCAAAATTTGAGGATAATTACCGGTTGCTATCTCGAAATTTTTATTTTTTTTACGGTCAAAAAGAATGATTGTTGGTTTTATAGAACCGTGTTTATGTCTGAGATATCTATTGTAAATTACATATTTTCCGTTTTGACTAATTGAAAAATTATTAACATTCGTATTTACAATTACTTTCTTATTTTTGAAAATGAGTTTGTTTTTTTTCAAAGAATCTTCTTTAGCTTCAGCGTAAATAAATTCTGCAAATTGTTGGTTTTTATCTTCTTTTCCTACAACAAGATATTGATTGTCATTAAAAGCTTTAATCTTATAAATTTTTGCCAGAGGTTTAGCTATTGTTTTGATTGCATTGAGCGTCAAATCTTTGGAATTGTTATCCCGGTATTTATTTTTTAAATCGTAAGCTTCTCCGAAATAATAGGTTGAAACGTAATTTTCCCATTCTTTTAAAAAGCTATCAAAAGATTTATCAAATACTTTTTTGAATCCTTTTTTGAATCCAAATATTTTTGCCTGATTTCTATATTTTAACCATTTTTGAATTTTAGCTTCTCCGTAAAAAGTATAAAGATATCGAACCATTGAGAAACCTTTGGCGTAAAGCAATCTTCCTGAATCCAAATTACCGGCGTCAACATTCAGATTTTTCGAGAAGATAGCATTTCTTAAATAACGATCTCCACGATTTATTTCCCATTCTTCACCACTAAAAAATTGAGCAAACCCTTCATTAATAAATAAGGGAATTTGATTTTCGGGAATCACCGGAATAAATTTTGTAATCCAAGAGGCGGTTGCCGTGAACAAGAAATAATGTGACATTTCGTGAGAAATAACTTTACGGAGGAATTTGTCTCTTCCTGAAAATAATTTCATAAAGTCATTTTGATTTACATAAACGAAGATATAATCGTTCATAACAGTGGCACCGTTTACAATTTCATCTTGATCTGAAATATAAATAACAACTTTTTTGTTTGGTTCAATATCATATGATTTAGATAAACTTGTATAAGTTGCTTCGGCAATATTGATAGCTTGATTAGCAATTTCTTCCAAAGAATCACTATAAACTATTTCGATATGTTTAGATTGGATTTCTTGCCATTTTAATTCGGGATGGTTTCTCCCGTTCATCAGATTAAATGCTCCGAAAGCAAACAAAAATTTGCTCAACGAAATCATGAAAATCAGTAAAAAGATTTTTTTCATTTAGATTTAACTCCTATTTGTTTTATGAATTTTGATGCAAATATAATGCCAATAATTTAAAAAAAATCTTTTTGATATAATATTAACATTTTAATGATTTAACTTACTTTAAAAGAAAATTTACACCCAATTTTGTCATTAAAAATCTTCCTGAGTTTTGGATTTGTCCAAAATATCTTTGTTTTTTTAGAAATAGATAGTTGCTCATTGCGTTTGATATATTAAAATGATATACCTTGTTTTTAGTAAAGAAGCTTGGATTTGATAAAAATTAAAAAAAATATTGTGTAAACAAGAGGAATAAATTATTTAGGTAAAAAAAAATTAAGGATGTAGAATGTCTGAATTTTATAAGAATGAAAAACAAATACAAGCTCGCGTAGGAATTTTATTTTTAGTAAGTATAATAATTTTAATTGCCAGTTATGCTTGGTTGCAAGATTACATTACTTCTTATCAAAAACAGGGGATAATTGTTCATTTTAAGAATGCAAACAATTTGGAAGCCGGAAGTGCAGTAACAATTTTTGGAATGAAATCCGGGAAAGTAAAATCAGTATCTTTAGCAAAAGACGGCGTTTTAGTCGCTTTGCAAATCAATAAAAAAACATTTATTCCTGAAAAAAGCGAATTTTTTATCAAAGAAACAAATTTGATGGGGGAACGCGAAGTTGAAATTTTATTATCAGATTCTAAAAAAGAAATAAATAAAGATAAAATTCAAGAAGGGAAGGTTGTTTATGGTTCCACGACTTTGATTGCAAATCTAAATGAAATGATTATTCAGTTAAATTCGATGATGAATATGATGAGCCAACAAACAGTTTTTTTCGATTCATTTAAAAAATTGGCGGATAACTATTTTAAAATAATTGATAAAATTTCTAACTTTCTCAAAATTAACGATTCAACAATTCAAAATGCGTTTTCAAATATAAATGAAAGTTCAAATTTGTTAAAATCAATTTTGGAGGAAAACAAAGGTTCGATTAATGGGATTTTAACAAAAACAGATTCGTCTTTAACTAAAGCTCAGATTTCTTTTGATGAGTTAAATGAATTTATTGATGAAGTTCATGATTTGACTAAAGTTGTGAAATCTTCAGATGGTACTTTATATAAAGTTATAAATGATAAGGAATTATACAATAATCTTCTCAATTCTTCTGCTCGGCTGGATTCCCTTCTAATCGATGTAAAAAAGAATCCTAAAAAATATTTCAAAATCGGTCTTTTCTAAAAATGAGGTAAAGTAATGAAAAAAATAATTCTCAGTGTAATCGTAATAATTTATGTATGTTCAGTGTTCGGATTTTCTTTTGGAACAAATAAAATTCAACCTAAAAAAGTCAATTGGACAAGATTGGAAACAAAACACTTTGATGTTTATTATAAAAAGGGTAATGATGATTTTGGGAAAATTGCCGCTTTGATGTCTGAAAATACCTATTATTATTTAAATAAAGATTTTAAAATTCCCATTCAACATCGTATTCCAATAATATTTTATAATTCCCAACGTGAGTTTTCTACAACAAATATCATTTATCCGATTCTTTCGGAAGGCGTTGCCGGATTTACAGAAAAATCACAAAACCGCGTGGTTGTTCCTTTTGATGGCAGTTATAAAAAATTGGAAGAAGTTTTGACTCACGAAATGACACATGCTTATATAAATGATTTGAATACAGGAATTGTCGGAAATAAATTTTTTAATTCTTCCTTAAATTCTTTGCCTTTTTGGTTTCAAGAAGGTTTGCCCGAATATGAATCCGTGGGCGGAACGAAAAAAGAAAATGAGATGTATCTTCAGGATATGACGCTAAATAATCACCTTTATGATTTATCTGCGATTGGCGGATTTTATGCTTATCGAATGGGTGAGTCTTTTTTAGTTTATTTGAAAAAAACATATAGTCGGAAAAAGGTGATGGAATTTTACTTTAATACGCGAACTAATCATAATCTTGATATCAATTGCGAAAAAGTTTTTGGAATGAAATTTAAGGAAATTCAAAGAAGATGGCGAGATTCTTTGAAGAAAAGATTTTTACCTGAAATAGCGAATTATTCTTTTCCTTATGAAAAAACTCAAAGATTAACTAATCATGAAGAAGACGGCTCAACTTTTAATTTTGCTCCGAAATTTTCACCAAATGGTAAGAAATATGTATATTTTTCAAATCGGAAAATGCATACAAGTATCTGGCTTGGAGATGCTTACAATTTAATTAAACCTAAAATGATTTTGAAAGGTGAAACTACCCCTGATTTCGAAAGTTTTCACTATAATAGAAATGAACTTTGCTGGTTGCCGGATAATGTTACTATTGCTTTTGTTGCTTCTAATTTTAAAAATGATAGAATATATTTTTTCAATACTTTTAAAAAAGAAATTACAAACGTAATAGATTTTCCAAACTTCACTTCAATTTATGAAATGGATATTTCTCATGATGGGAATAAAATTGCGTTTTCTGCTCAAAAAAATGATCAGGTTAATTTGTTTATTTATAACCTTCAAACAAAAAAAATCTCTCAAATCACCAATGATTTTTATGAAGAATCTCAGCCAAAATGGTCAAAAAATGATGATGAAATCTCTTTTACCGGCGAAAGACCTTCAAAGTATGAAAATGAGAATCATATCTTTTATGACCTTTCAAAACAAATTTATATTTATAATCTGAAATTAAAACAATTCTCGCAAATTACTTTCGATAAAGAAGACAACCATTCATCTTTCTGGGTTGGAGATTCACTCGCTTTTATTACGGAAGCACACGATTTTATTAATTATGATATTATTAATTTGAAAAATTCTACTCGAGCTAAACTCACTAATTTTTTAACCGGAGTTTTGGATGCTGATTGTCATAAAAATAAAATTCTTTATTCGGTTTTTTATGATAACGGTTGGGATATTTATTTGGATACGGATTTGAAAAAAAATTTAGATTGGAGAAAATATGATGATCCTCATTTTGTTGATTTTAACGATAACTTTTATCAGCGGTATTCTTTAGATCGATATAAATATGTCGGACGAGATATCCAAGCGGAAAAAGCTCAAAAAAAAGCTAGAAAAATCCGCATCTATCATCCAAAAAAAAGAAGTAGATTCGATATGGATATTACTCAGGATTCTTTATTTTATGCTAATTCAAAGCTCAACGATAAAAAACAAAATAAAATTAATATTCCTCGCAAATTTGCTTATAAACCACGCTATCATCTTGATCAGTTTATGGGTGGTCTTGCCTATAATTCCGGTGCCGGAACGATTGGAATGCTTCAATTGAGTATGAGCGATTTGTTAGGCAACAACGCTTTTGCTTTGCGAACTGATATTAACGGAAAGCTGAAAGATTCAAATATTATCATAAATTATTTGTATCTTGCCAATCGAATTGATTATGGAATTGGTCTGATTCATACTTCTGACGAGACGATTTACCGCTATACTATTAATAATCAGTATGAATATTTTCGCAGCAAAGATATTAAATTTGGACTTTATGGAATGCTTCGATATCCGTTCAATAAATTTTGGCGAGCGGATACACAGTTTTTGCTATATTCACGAGAAATGTATTGGGATTATTGGGATACCTATTATGGGATTTGGCACAATATTGAGAAAGAAAAAGATTATTTATTTGAACCGGCAATTAGTTTGGTTCACGATAATACTATTTATGGGATAACCGGTCCGATTGACGGATGGCGTTCTTTTATCCAATTATCAAAAAGTTTTTCCAGAGAAAATTACGGTTACAGTACTATTTATTCCGATTCGAGATTTTATAAATTATTTGAAAAGAGATATTCGTTTGCTTCAAGATTAATTCTCGGAGGAAGTTTTGGGAAAAATCCACAAACTTTCAGATTAGACGGATTTAACGGTGTGAGAGGTTATTCCAAAGAAATTGAGAAGAGAAAAAAAATGCTATTAACTTTGGAATTACGTTATCCTTTTATTGATGTTTTAAAAATGGGTTTTCCTCTGCCAATCACTTTGACAAATATTCGGGGGGGTATTTTCACAGATATGGGTGCTCTTTGGGATAAAGATAAAAACCTGAGATTTTCGGAAAATGGGGAATTGAAAGATTTAAAAATGGGAATTGGCTTCGGTCCAAGAATGAATCTCGGAATGTTTATTTTACATTTGGATGTGGCTTGGAAAGTAAATTTTGTTAGCCAAAGCAGTCCAACTTATTATATGAATTTAATGCAAGATTTTTAAGAAGATATTCCTTCATAAATTTTATTTTTTTAAAGACAAGAGTTTCTTAGCATAATAAATGAAGAAGCTTTTGTCTTTTATGGTATTACTAATCTTTTCCGATTATTCAATTTATTCGAGGATGACATTTTTTTCTTCAAAAAAGTAATTCCAATTTAAAAAAGAGATTTGAAAAATTCACTGTGAGATTAAATTAAAATTTGTTAGTGTCAAATAAATCGTTATATTGATATTATTATTAAAAAATTAGGAGTAAAAGATGTTAAGAACAAATTTAAAACATATTGAAAGTGAAGAACAATTTAATGAGATTATCAATAACAATGAAAATGTAATGGTTTGCTGTGGAAGAATGGGACCAATGTGTTTACCTGTTTATGATATTATGGAAAATCTTGAAGAAAAATATCCGCACGTAAAATTCTATGATATGGAATTTGATGCTCCTCACGCACACGTTATTCGAAATCATCCTTTAGCTAGAACATTTATGGGATTACCTTTCACCTTTTATTATAAAAATGGTGAAGCGGTTAAAGCAACAACCAGTATTCAAAATAAAAAACAAGTTAAAACAATTTTAGATGAGTATTTTGCAAAATAACGGGAGTTAAAATGGATGTAACTCACTTTGATGCAATCGTTCTCGGTGGTGGTCCGGCAGGATTAACCGCCGGAATTTACCTCTCCAGAGCTAATTTAAAAACTTTGATTATTAACGAAGGATCAATTGGCGGACAGATGGTTTTAACTCACGCTGTTGCTAATTATCCCGGAGTTTTAGAAGATAGCGGACGCAATATTTCACAAATAATGAAAGAACAAGCAAAATCTTTTGGGTGTAAAATTGAGTCTAATGTGGAAATCACAAAATTGGATTTAAAATCTTCAAAAAAAATGGTAGAAATTGATGATGATGAAGTTTTCACCGCCGATGTAATTGTTATCGCAACCGGTGGGAAACCTCGTACACTTGGGGTTTCCAACGAAGAAAAATTCAAAGGTTTAGGAATATCTTATTGTGCTACTTGCGACGGAGATTTTTATACAGATAAAGATGTCGTTGTAATTGGTGGTGGAAATTCCGCTTTGGAAGAAGCTGTTTCGTTAACAAAATGGGTGAAATCAATAACTATTTTGCATCAATTTGATAATTTTCAAGCACACGAAAAAGCCATTTATGAAGCAACAAATAATGAAAAAATATCATTTATCCTTAACGCAGACGTGAAAGGATTTTTGGGAGAGAATCATCTTTCCGGTGTTAAATATCAAGATAAAAATACTGCTGAGATTAAAGAAATTACTACAGATGGTGTTTTCATTTATATTGGATATATTCCAAATGTTGATAAATTTAAAGATGAAATTAGTGTTAATGAACGAAATGAGATAATTGTCGATTCAAATATGAAAACTAATGTCGATGGCGTTTTTGCGGCTGGAGATGTTATTCAAAAGAAATTTAGACAGGTTACAACAGCTGTTTCGGATGGAACTATTGCCGCTTTGAGTGCGATAGAATATCTGCAATCAAAATAATTAATGTATGTAAATTTACTAAATTAAAAACCTGACGTAACATTGTATTTTAGCGAAAACCTCTTAGATTAAGAGGTTTTCTTTTTTTTTAACGGCATTATAAAATGACACAATAAAGTGTACCGGTTTTGACTTCCAAAACTGTACCGGATTTAATTGCCATTGACAGAAAATTAATATTGTAGAGATAAGATTACCTTGTCTCTACATTTTTGTGTCTGTCCGTGAAAGTTTGTTGTAAGTTTTCTTTAAATTTATAGAAATAATTAACCTCTTAAAAAAAGATGTTGACTCTTATTTTCTCAACCGTAAATTTGCAAATAATTAAAATTATAGGGAGTAACAATGAGATTTTGGAGGTTATGTTTTCATAAAAGATATTTCGTTAATTTTCAAAATCAAAAAAATAACTTTAACATAATCATAAAAGAGAAACAAAAATGTTTTTACGTACTATAATTAAAAATACCCTTATCCTTTTTATCTTGTTTTTTTTATCAACCTTTCTATTTGCAAATCAAGAATTAATAGTTAGAGCTTTTTTAAATCCTGATAATGTGAAATATTACATATATTCCAATATTCCTATCAATAATGCAATCGTAAATATTGTAAGCGATTATAATATAACTTTGAGAAGTCAAAATGTAAATTTAACCAAAGGCTGGAATGCTGTTTTATTTGAAGATTTTTATTACGGCGCAATTCAAAATAATATTGATGCTTGTCATGTTGAAGTAACTGCTAACGGAGTAGCAAATGAAACTTATACGCTTAATTCAACCACTAATTACACTTATAATAACGAAACTGATTGTTACGAAAATAGTGATATAGAATTTTGTTTTGATAACAAATTATTACATCCCGGTTGGAATTGGGAATCTTTTCCAAAATTGGATAGGGAGAATAATAATCCGGTTCTCGCTGTCCCTATCTTTATGAGTATGATTCCTAATGATTTTACAAAATTTGAAAGTTTGGGAAATTTTGGATACTTGCAAAAAAATAATACTAGTTGGCATAATGCCGATGCTAACTTAAAGAGCAGTGACGGTGAAAAATTTCAATTTCTTCCCCCAAACAATAGAATTTATATAGCAACCGGAACCGTTTTATCTCCGACAACAACGATAAGTTTAAATGCAGGTTGGTATTGGATAGGTTATTGGTTGCCACATAGTGAAATGATAGATGTAGCTTTTGGAGATAATTGGGATAAAGTCGAAAAAATAAAATCGGAAAATTGGTATTTTGATAAGATGGAAAATGAAAGAGGCGTTACTGATCCGGAAATTCTTCCGAGTGCCAAATTAAAACCACTGCATTATGGCGAAGGATATTATGTGTACTTGAAAGCGGGAATACCGAATTTCCAATGGCATCTTGATCAAACTTCCCGATCTAAAAATTATGTAAAGAAAGAACCTGATAATTTTTCTTATACTAAAAAAGCGGATTATGAAGTAATTGATGTCGTTGATATTGATCCTGAAATTCAAGAAATCGGAGTCTTTGAAAATGATGTTTGTGTGGGTGGAGTAAAAGTCGATGAGAATTCCGAACAGATTCTTGTGTATTCCGATCGAATGAATAGAAATGAGAGCGAATTTACTTTTGAAGTTGTTACCGGGAGAAGTAATAAAATAGTTTCTAACTATAAAGTCTATGAAAAAAATACCGGAATTTTTACAGATAACCATATTATTCCGGGACATCAAGAATATTCAATTGTAAAATTGGTTAAACGGGAGAATCTTCATCCGGAAATAAATAAAATCTTAAAACATAGTTGTTATCCCAATCCTTTCAAACTGTCTGGAAGCAGTCGTAGTTTAGGAACCACAATTTCTTTTGAGTTACCGAAAGCTGAAAATGTAAAAATTTCCATATTTAATATAAAGGGGCAAAAAGTAAAAACACTAAAAAATGAATTGCTATCAAAAGGAGTACATTCTGTAATTTGGACAGGGAAAGATGATAATAGTAATAACGTAGGTTCAGGAATATATTTTTATCAAATTAAAACTATAAATGAATCGGTTATAAGTAAACTTTTAATGCTGAAATAAAAATAACCCCCATTCGGAAGTTTCGGTATTACCGGATTTCGAATGGGTATTTAAAAAAATGATTCAGGGAAATTATGAAAATTTGAAAGATCTTTGATCATTTAGAATGTTCTTAAATTTAAGGAGAATTTATGAAATCAAAAATATTAATCATATTCACCATTGTTTTTTATTCTTTTCTTTATTCAACAACTTATGAAATAAAACAAGACGGGACAGGTGATTTTACAAATATTCAAGCCGGAGTAGATGAAGCTGTTGATAATGACACGGTTTTGGTTTATCCCGGAACATATTTTGAAAATATTATTATTCAAGAAAAATCAATAACCCTTGGAAGTCTAACTCTCACAACCGGAAATCAATCTTACAAATATTCAACTATTATTGATGGTAATCAAACAAACAGTTGCATTCAGGTAAGAGAAGAATATATTTGGGGTCAAGAACCTGTTTTTAATGATTCGGTTAATATTATAGGTTTTACGATGCAACATGGTAAAGGAACAAAACTATTTGAAGATACTCCCACTGCAGCATGTGGAGGAGGAATATTGATTTTTTTATCTATCACAAAAATATCAGATTGTGTTGTAAAAGAAAATACTTCTCTGGGGATAGGAGGTGGCATTTCTGTTTTTGACTCAAAAACCTACTTGAGTGATGTTTCTATTCATGATAATAAAAGCAGAACTAAAGGAGGAGGAGTTGGAGTTGCCGGCATGAATCAATCTGATAATTCAAGATTATATTTTGATAATGAAAATCTTTGTAATATCTATAACAATTATGGGACTTGTTGTAGTGATTTTTTTAAAGGAGAAGAAACTCCTTTTATTGATGTAATTGTTGATACTTTTACGGTAGCAAATCCCTCAATATATTATATAGCACATATGGATCCATTTGGGAATATCCATCCGGAATTAATAAACCTTAGTATGCAACATTCATATTTTGAACAAATAGAACAAGATATTTATGTCTCTCCGGATGGTGATGATTCCAACTCAGGTCTATCGATAGATGACCCTTTTCAAACAATTGCTCACGCTTTAACTATGATAAAATCTGATAGCCTAAATCATCGAACAATATATCTATCAAACGGAGTATATTCTCAAAATCTTAATAATCAGTGGTTACCAATTCATGCCAAAGAATATGTTTCAGTTATTGGTGAGTCTGTACAAAATACGGTCATTGATGCTGAGGAACTTTCAGGATTTATTCTTGATGAAGAAGGTAATTTTAGTTATACTTTTCGTAATCTCGATTTTATTAATGGAAAGAATATAATATTAGGTAATATAGATTTTGAAAGATTTGCCGGAGTATCTAAATACGTTAATCTTGAAAACATCAATATCGAAAATTCAAAAACCAAAAATGAACAGATTTATAGCACTCGGTTAAATATTAAATTGAACAATGTCAATCTTTTAAACAATTTCGATAATGGCGGAATATTGTTTTGGAATAGCAGGGATACTAGCAATGAAAAAATAACATTAACAAATTGTCGTATAATCAAAAATTATCAATGGGTTAATATTGATCCATCTTTCTATGCCAGACCAATTGCGTTTGTCGGAGTAATTTCAAATAATCCTCATGATTTTCCTGAATATACAATGATTAATTGCGAAATAAATAATTGTCATGATAATTGTCATTTATGGCCACAATCTGCAGGGGGAATTTCTACGGCTTGGAACTCTAAAATAAATATTATTAATTGTACAATTGGAGATAATTCATCATCGGCAGATAGGGGGGCGGCAATTTTTGGCTATCAAGAAAATAGCATTATGAATATTTATAATTCTATAATTTATGGAAATACGCCTCGTCAAATAGTATTGGAAAATAATTCTACAGAATCATACCCATATATTTTGAATATAAAGAATTCTCTTATTCAAGAAGGAAACGGACAAGTTTATGATTTTTTCGGTAATAATGAAATTAATTGGCTTGGAGGAAATTTAAGAGAAGATCCGCTTTGGAATATTTCTACAGATAATCAATATTTTCTTTCGGAAGATTCTCCTTGTATTGATGCCGGGACTTTAGAGTTACCGGACGGAATCGTACTTCCTGAATTTGACCTTGCCGGGAATCCTCGAATTTATGGTAACGGAGTAGATATGGGAGCTTACGAATGGAATCCGAATATTGCGAATGATGATAATTTTGTCATAAATAATGGAAAATATAAACTAACAAATTACCCCAACCCGTTCCATTCCCCTTCCAATCGTGGTTCCGGCACCACCATTTCTTTTGATTTACCGAAATCAGGAGATGTTGATTTGACAATTTACAATATCAAAGGTCAGAAAGTCAAAACTCTTACTAATGAAAAATATCCAAAAGGAAAACATTCTCTTATTTGGAACGGAAAGAACGATAAAAATCAAGATGTCAGCTCCGGTGTTTATTTTTATAAATTGAATGTGGATGGAAAAGACGTTAATGTCAAAAAATGCCTTTTGATGAAATAGAAGGCGACGATTCCTATCGTCGCTTTGCTGATTT